>Ga0181519_10000374_pt1 | contig 41831 bp, 26 predicted proteins | sample PEATcosm2014_Bin_26_FD_121102 | JGI IMG/M metagenome (GOLD analysis project Ga0181519, IMG submission 121102) | Peatland microbial communities from MTU Mesocosm Facility, Houghton, MI, USA - PEATcosm2014_Bin02_10_metaG | ecosystem: Environmental > Terrestrial > Soil > Wetlands > Peat | place...
CTCCTCAGGCAGGAAATGGCGCAAAACCCCGAATTACTCCGCCCGGCTGGCCTAAACACCTCGTCCCACAGTCTCGTTGCCGCAGCTGCAGCCTAAAAAATGTAGAAACTCCAGGGCACGGCTAAAGCCGTGCCCTTTCAAAGCATCGACTCTCTGGCTGGCGGACGAGACTAGAAGCTCTCCAGAACATCGGCGACGAGGCTGCGGGCAAAAGCGCGCGAAAGGCGCTCGACGGCTGCCGGATTCTCTTCGAGAAAGGTGGGCAGGTCGGTGGTGGACTGATATTGCTCGCGGTAGACGTAGTTCTTGTTCTCGTAGAGAACCTTGCCCTCGCGGCTGGTGAGCGTGACGGCCACCTGCATGGTGATGAGAAAGCTGGACGACTGCTGGGTCAGGGCGTTGTAGGTGAGCGGAGTTACCGCTTCCTTGAGGATGGTTCCGCGCAGCACGGCATCGGCGTCCGGCGAGTCATCCGGAGTGACGCGCAGGCGGGTGCGGGTGGCAAACTCGCGAATCACGGCCTGGGTCATGACGGTTTCCGTGTGATAGGTCTCGGTGCGCGTGGCAAAGATGGGCACGGAAAGGGTCTTGATGCCGGGCGGCAAGTGGGTGGCCGCACCGAGCGTGTGGTAGCCGCAGCCGCAGAGAGCAATCAGCAGTGAGGCGGCCGGCAGGAGGACGAACTTGCGCATATTGAGATTTTACAGCGGCACCTGCGGTGCGGCAGACGCCTTCGGCAGGCCCGCGCCAGGGAAAAGGCGCGGCACCTGCGGTGCGGCAGCCGCTTCGCGCGGCCCGCGCCAGGAAAAAGGCGCGGCACCTGCGGTGCGGCAGCCGCTTCGCGCGGCCCGCGCCAGGGAAAAGGCGCGGCACCTGCGGTGCGGCAGACGCCTTCGGCAGGCCCGCGCCAGGGAAAAGGCGCGGCACCTGCGGTGCGGCAGCCGCTTCGCGTGGCCCGCGCCAGGAAAAAGGCGCGGGATTGGGGGTGGTGGGATGTCGAGGTTGAATAGGCTGCCCGGGGTTCGTGCTTTCCCACGCTAGCCGCGATGGAACTGCGACAAGGGTGGGGCACCCGCACCCCGGCTACGTCTGTTTGCTATGAGTTGAACCTAGCAGCGGCTAACGCCGAGATCTTCAGTTGGCTTCCATCGGCGCGACTAGAAGTCGTGCCCTGTTACAGAACCAAATTTAGCCAGGGGCTGTTAGCGGGAACGCAGACTCAGACCCAGGCGGTTGCCAGCATCGCCAACCCTACCGAAGACAGCTTGAGACCGTCGGCGCGGTCCTTGAAATAGATTTCGTTGAGCTGGTCGTAATCCAGATGCTGGAAGCGATGGAATCCGGCACGCTGCAGCTCCGCTTCCAGAGACTCAGGGGAAAAGAAGAGCTGGAACGGCTCTCCCGCGGCTGCGACTCGTTCGCTGAGCCTGGCAAACGCGGTGCGGCCCTCCGGCGTCAGCAATTCGGGCGAGATGCTGTAGTCGAAGCTGATGCCGCTGCCGGCAGGCAGTTGCGCCACGGTGTTCAATGTGGATCGAAAGGCGTCGAGGGTGAGGTATGGAACCACGCCGAGCCATCCGAAGTATGCGGGTTGCGTGACATCGAAGCCTGCGTCGGAGAGGCTGAGCGCAAGCGTCTGTTGCTCGAAATCGGTGGGAACAAAGGTCAAGCCGCCAGGAACCTCGATTTCAGCACTGCAGAGCATCTGGCGCTTCCACTGCTGAGTGGCGGGGAAATCCACCTCGAAGACGCGCAGGGACGGAAACGGATTGCGATAGGCGAAGGTGTCAAGGCCTGCCCCCAGAATCACATACTGGGTGACGCCGCCGGCGACAGCTTCCGCCAGATGGTCTTCGGTGTAACGGCTGCGCACGGCCATGAAGGCGCGGAAGTCACGCGCTACGCGGTGCATGGCGCGCTCCATAAGTTGCGGATGCCCGGAACCGACCAGGCGGAGCGCAATGGGGTCGTCGAGGATGCGCGGATTCTCCATCAGTTGGTGGGCGGCGCGGCGGATAGCCACACCCAGCGCTGTCTTGCTGACCTGTCCAATTTCCATACTCATGAATCTAAATGAACGATCAGGGCGCGGCATTCGCACAGCACAGGGCAATCGCATGAAGATCGCAGGCTGGCGTGATAGATATTTTGAAAGGGCGCGACTTCAGTCGTGCCGCAAGTGACGCAGAATGAACGCGGCCTTTAGGCCCTGAGGGACGGTTTTCGAGAGTTCTTCCCGGAAATCAGTCCTTTTCCGCAGCCTCTTCAGCTCCCTGGGAGGGTTTGAAAGCCCCCCGAATATATCCCTCGGCGGCTAAAGCCGGTACTCCTGTGAGTTTGCAATCGGCACGGCTCAAGCCGTGCCCTTTCAATACAGTTGCTCTGTCTGGTTCGCCAACTTCACGCAGTTGCGGCTTTTGCACAGTGAGCGGCAGAGGCCTTCCTCGGCGAGAGGATTTAACATGAGCAAGGACCCCCATGAGCGAAAAGAAAAACCTTTCTCCCGCAATTCTTCTGCATATTTCCAAGATCCTCAACCTCCCTCTGCGCGGCCTGGTCGCGGTGATCGAACTATTGGACGAGGGCGGAACCGTTCCCTTCATCGCCCGCTACCGCAAAGAGCAAACAGGCAATCTGGACGAGGTCCAGATTCGCGACATCGAGGAAAAGCTGGCGTACTTCCGCGAGATTGAAGAGCGCCGCGAGACGATCCTGGCGTCGATCGCGGAACAGGGCAAGCTGACCGACGAACTAAAGGCGCGCATCGAGGCCACGCTCGACAAGAGCGAACTGGAAGATCTGTATCTGCCCTACAAGCCGAAGCGGCGCACCAAGGCAACCATCGCGCGCGAGAAGGGTTTGGAGCCGCTGGCGCAATATCTTTGGGCGCAGCAGAACACCGGCGTCGCTCTGGATACATTTGCCGCCGGCTTTGTGAATACAGAGCTTGGCGTGGCGAATGTGGACGAAGCGCTGGAAGGCGCGCGGCACATTGTGGCCGAGTGGATCAGCGAAGACGCCGACCTGCGCAAGGCGCTCCGCGCTCTCGTGTTTGACGAGGGCATCGTCGTCAGTCGAAAGGCCATGGACGCCGTCGACGAGCAGGAAAAGTTCAAGATGTATTACGAGTACAAGGAACCGGTGAAGACGATTCCTTCGCATCGCATGTTGGCGATACGCCGCGGCGAAGGCGAGAATGTGCTCTATTTCCTGATTGAAGTGGAGACGGAACGCGCAATTGCGATCATGCAGAAGCATGTGCTGAAGCTGGCGGGCGACTGGAGCAAACAGTTGGAAATTGCGATTGACGACGCGTGGAAGCGGTTGCTGAATGCGTCGATTCAGGGCGAGATCCGGCTGGAGTTGAAGCGGCGCTCGGATACCGATGCGATTCAGGTTTTCCGCGACAACCTGTACAACCTTCTGCTTGCACCGCCGGCTGGGCCGATTTCCGTATTGGGCATCGATCCGGGCTTGCGCACCGGCTGCAAGGTTGCGGTGGTGGACGAGACCGGCAAGCTGCTGGCGCACGATGTCTTCTATCTGCACACATCGAAGCACGGGAACGCCGAATCAGCGCCAAAACTGGAAGCGCTTCTGCGCAAACACAATGTGCGCGCCATCGCCATCGGCAATGGAACAGCGGGCCGCGAGACCGACGCATTTGTGCGCGAGTTTTTGCACGAAAAGGGTATTTCGGAGATCTTCTCGGTAACCGTGAGCGAAGCGGGCGCGAGCGTATACTCGGCCTCAGCTGTTGCGCGGCAAGAGTTCCCCGATCTTGATCTGACGGTGCGCGGCGCAATCTCGATTGCGCGCAGACTGCAGGATCCGTTGTCGGAACTCGTGAAGGTGGATCCCAAGTCGATCGGTGTGGGGCAGTATCAGCACGATGTGGATCAGAAGCAGCTGCAGAACTCGCTGGAGACCACGATTGAGAGCTGCGTCAACAAGGTCGGCGTGGACCTGAATACTTCGTCATGGACTTTGCTGCGCTTTGTCGCCGGCATTACGGAGCGCACGGCGCTCAACATCGTGAAATTCCGCGATGAAAAGGGCAGCTTCCGTTCGCGCGCGCAGGTGCTGGAAGTGGCGGGCGTGGGGCCGAAAACTTACGAGCAGGCAGCGGGATTCTTGCGCATTCGCAACGGCGACAATCCGCTGGATATGACGGCGGTGCATCCGGAGTCGTACCCGGTGGTGGAGCAGATTGCGATTTCGCTCAAGACCACTGTGCGCGAGATCATTCAGAAGCCGGAGTTGTTGGAAAAGGTGGACCGCAGCCAGCTTTCCGCCGGAGCGTACACGGTGAACGACATTCTGGCCGAACTGCGCAAGCCGGGGCGCGATCCGCGCGACAAGTTTGTTGCGCCAAGCTTCCGCGAAGAAGTGCGTGAGATCTCCGACGTGGAGCCGGGCATGATCCTGGAGGGCGTGGTGACGAACGTGACCAAGTTCGGAGCCTTCGTGGATATCGGCGTGCACCAGGATGGATTGGTGCACATCAGCGAGCTATCCAACAAGTTCATCAAGGAACCGTCGGAGGCCGTGAAGACGGGGCAGATCGTCAAGGTGAAGGTGCTCACCGTGGACGCGAAAGCCAAACGCATCGCGCTTTCGATCAAGCAGTTGACCGCACCCGCGCCGAAGGCGGCGCTCAAGCCGATCAAGGCGCCGGAGAAAGCGCCTGTTTCGATGAACGAGAAGCTGGCGGCGCTGTCGACGAAGTGGAAAGTCCGCTAGCGCCTAGCACCACCTAGATTTGTGCTTTCCCAGGTCCCCAAAAGCGAGGGACCTGGGGCACCCATCGTTAGTGGATGAACTTGCATTCCAGCGGGACCTGGGGCACCCTTGCCGCTTCGCGTGGCCCGCGCCTAAGAAAAAGGCGCGGGAGCGGACTTATCTTGAGAATGGACGAGAATTCGCGTTTTTCATCTTTTCAAGTGGTATGACCACTTGAGGTGTTTCGGCGTATGATGGGTGGGCAGAGACATCCCCTTCCACGAGGAACTTTCATGAGCCGACTGCCCCTTTCTCTCCGCATGCCGCACTGCCAATGGATGCTGCTGGCGGCGTTTGCCGCCTCTTCCACGGCTGCCCTCGCTGCACCCGCAAACTGCGATCCGCACACGCTGGGCGCGAAAGGCGATGGCGTCACGAAGGATACCGCCGCGATTCAGGCGGCGATCGACGGGTGTGCGCGGCAAGGCGGAGGAACCGTGCGATTGACACCGGGAACGTACCTGAGCGGGCCGATTGTGCTGAAGAGTAATATCACGCTCGAACTGGATAAGGGAGCAACCCTGCTGGGTTCGGCCGATCACGCGGATTACCCAGCCAAGACGGAATTCCGCGAGCCGGGACTGCAGTCGCTGGTCAGCGCGACAGACGCGATCAACGTGGCCATCACCGGCGAGGGCGTCATCGACGGAAACGGCGAAAGCTGGTGGGTGATTGCGCGCGCGGTGAAGAATGCCGGGGTGATGGGGTCTGACCACCCGAGACCGCGTCTGGTGGTTTTCGATCACTGCAAGCATGTGAAGGTGGAGGGGGTGACGATCCAGAATTCGCCGATGTGGCAACTGGTTCCCTACTATTCGGACGACGTGGTGATTCGCAATGTCAGAGTTTTGGCTCCTGCACACTCGCCGAACACGGACGCGGTGGACCCCTTCAGTTCGTCGCACGTGGTGATCGACCATGTGTTTGCAGATGTGGGCGACGACGATGTAGCGATCAAATCCGGGGCGATCAACTCACCGGGGCCGGACGCGCCGAGCCACGATATCAGCATCACCGACTGCACATTTCTGCATGGACACGGGCTTTCGATCGGCAGCGAAATCGCCGGCGGAGCGCAGAATATCCGTGCGGAGCGCATTCATTTCGAGGGCACGGATAACGGGATTCGAGTGAAGGCCAATCGCGACCGGGGGAACGATGTGAGCCACCTGGTTTTTCGCGATATCGAGATGAAGGACGTAAAGAATGCGCTGGTGATCAGCGAGTATTACCCCAAGATTCTGCCGCCGGAGAGCGAGACAGCGCAGCCGGTGACCAGGCTTACGCCGCATTTCCACGACATTGTTCTGGAGAATGTGACTGCGACTGGCAGCGCGTCTGCCGGCGCGATTGTGGGATTGCCGGAAGCTCCCGTTGCGGGTGTTGTGCTGCGCAATGTGAAGATCGGCGCACAGCACGGCCTGACGATCGGTCACGCGGAAGTGTCTGGAACAGGCGTGGTGGTGCAGGCCGCAGAGGGAGCGGGGATTACGCAGCAGGCTGGGGCGAAGGTGGAGTTGCGGTAGGGGTCCGAGTCAGAAACAATCTTTGGCCAAGACGCAGATCCTTGGACTGCGCTACGCTCCGCTCCCTATGAACAAAAAATAGGGTTATATAGAATCAGCAAGTTGGCCGCGGCTTCGCCGCGATAGCAAGTTGGCGAGTTGGCGGCCTTTGCGGGTTGCGCCATTGTTCATTTCAGCCGTAACTCGACGCGGCGAGTCGGCTGCTCAGGATGACAGCATTTTGTTGAGAGAACTTTAGATTCAGGGCTTCCCACCCTGGCCGCAAAGACAAAAACGCGGCGAGGGTGGGGCACCCATTTTAGAGCTACACTAAGTGGCCTGAAGTTACACCTGTACCTTCACGGGCCAGGTCTTCCAGATGTCGGCGCAGTAGTCGCGGATGGAGCGGTCGGAGCTGAACTTGCCCATGCGCGCAACATTGAGGATGGACATACGCGTCCATGCGTCCTGGTCCTTGTAGGCTTCGCTCACACGGTCCTGGCAATCGATGTAGGACTGATAGTCGGCGAGGAGCATGTAATCGTCCTGGTTGAGGAGCGAGCTGACCATCGGCTCGAAGAGCGCCCGATCTCCGCGCGAGAACTCGCCGCTGAGGAGTGAATCGATGACTTCGCGCAGATTCTGGTTGGACTCGTAGTAAGTGCGCGGATTGTAGCCCTCGCGTTTTGCTTTCTCGACTTCGGGTGTAGTAAGTCCGAAGAGGAAGAAATTCTCTTCCCCGACTTCTTCGCGAATCTCGATGTTGGCGCCGTCGAGAGTGCCGATGGTGAGTGCTCCGTTCATGGCGAACTTCATGTTGCCGGTGCCTGAAGCTTCCTTGCCTGCGAGCGAAATCTGCTCGGAAAGATCGGCCGCAGGATAGACGCGCTGGCCGAGCTTGACGCTGAAATCGGGGATGAAGACAACCTTGAGCCGATCGTTGACGCGGGGATCGGTGTTGACCACCTCGCCCACCGAGTGGATGAGCTTGATGATCAGCTTGGCCATGCGATAACCGGGCGCTGCCTTGCCTCCGAAGAGGAAGGTGCGGGGCACGATCTCCGCATCGGGATTGCGCTGAATGCGTTTGTAGAGGCTGATGATGTGCAGCACCTGCAGGTGCTGGCGCTTGTATTCGTGGAGCCGCTTGACGAGCACATCGTAGATGGAATCCGGATCGATGCGAACGCCCATGCGCTGCTGGATGAAGACGCCTAGGCGCAGCTTGTTATGACGCTTGATGGCGGTCCATTCGTCGCGGAACTCTACATTGTCGGCAAGGGCCTCGATGCGGCGCAGCTTGTCGAGATCGTTGACCCATCCGGGACCGAGACGGGCGGTGAGCAGCTTGGCCAGGCGCGGATTGCTGAGCACCATCCAGCGACGAGGTGTGACGCCGTTGGTTTCGTTGTGAAACTTCTCGGGCATCATTTCATAGAAATCGCGCAGCACATTCGTCTTGAGCAGTTCGGTGTGCAACTCGGCCACGCCGTTGATGGCGTGACTGCCGAGCGAGGCCAGATGGGCCATGCGCACGTATTTCTCGCCGCTCTCATCGATCAGGGAAAGCCGTGCGACGCGCGCCTCGTCCCCGGGGAAACGCTTGCGCACCTCTTCCAGGTGGCGGCGGTTGATTTCGTCGACAATTTCCAGATGACGCGGCAACAACGATCCGAAGAGACCGCGAGGCCACCGCTCCAACGCTTCGGGCAGCAGCGTGTGATTGGTGTAAGACAGCGTCTGTTGGGTGATCTGCCAGGCCTTGACCCACTCCAACCCATGCTCATCGACGAGGAGGCGCATGAGTTCGGCAACGGCAATGGCGGGATGCGTGTCGTTCATCTGAATGGCAAAGTTGCGATGCAGATCGCCGAGCGGACGATTGCGCGAGATCTGAATGTGCAGGATGTGCTGCAGGCTGCAGGAGACGAAGAAGAACTGCTGAGCCAAGCGGAGTTGTTTGCCCTGGAAGCCTTCGTCGTTGGGGTAAAGGATCTTGGAGATGTTTTCCGAGGCGACTTTCTCGGCCACCGCGCCAAAGAAATCGCCGGTGTTGAAGGTATTGAAGTCGAAGCTTTCGACAGCCTGCGCGGACCACAGGCGCATGGTGTTGGCGGTGTTGGTGTGATAACCGAGAATCGGAGTGTCGTGGGGAACGCCACGGACCACGCGCTGAGGAATCCAGCGCACGTGCATGCGGCCCTTGGCATCGGAAGTGGTCTCGGTGCGGCCGCCAAATTTGACTTCAACCTCATCCTCATGGCGCTCCAGCGCCCAGGGATTGCCGAACTTGAGCCACTTGTCGGTGCTCTCAACCTGCCAGCCGTCGCGAATCTGCTGGTCGAAGATTCCGTACTCGTAACGAATGCCGTAGCCGATGGCGGGAATGTCGAGCGTGGCCAGCGAATCCATGAAGCAGGAGGCGAGACGGCCGAGACCGCCATTGCCCAGGCCGGGTTCTTCTTCCTGCTCGATCAGGACATTGAGATCGATTCCCAGGCTGCGCATGGCCTGTTCCGTTTCGTCGTAGATGCCAAGATTGATGAGGTTGTTCCCAAGATGAGGCCCGGTAAGAAACTCGGCAGAAAGATAGCAAACGACGCGCACATCCTGGGACCGATAGTTCTTTACCGTGGACGTCCAGCGCTCCACGAGCCGGTCGCGGACGGTATGCGCGAGGGCCATATAGAGATCGTTGACGGTGGCGCGTTCCAGGGAGCGCCCCTGCACAAAGAACAGGTTATCCAGGAAAGATTGCGCGAGACATTCGACGCCAAGGGACGTTCTGTGACAACTGTTTTGTTCTACGGGCGGCTGTTTTTCAGCGGCATGATCGGGCATTGCCAACCTCGTTCTCACGCGGGTGAGAGATTACGGTGTTCAAGCTTTGTATTCAACATACTTCGGCCATTCGGCCGATTCCATGAAAAACGTCCCAAAAGCGAGAAGAATGAATCCAATCTGGTCCGTTCTCTTCTGCCGGCGATCCCATTTGGCCAGAATAAGTGGACTCAATGACAGGAGCCTCGGCGAAAGACGCAGAAAGCCAGCATAACCGATTGTGGAACCTGGCTGTCTAAATCTTAGTACGGGTTGACACAGCTGGTTTTTTTGAACAAGAGTTGAAGGCCAGGTTGGACATCGCCGGGGTTTCAGAGAGTTTTGCGTACCGGTTTTGCGAACTAGGAGATTTTATGCCGCGCATTCATTTCGTTCTTTGCTTGCTTGCCCTCTTTTGCTTTCCTGCTCTGACCGCACTGCCGACAACCGCCGCGCTTGCCCAGACGGCCACGCCGGCGGAAACCGAGCCTGAAGCCACGCTGAAGGTTAACGCCCGCACGGTGCTGGTGGACGTGGTGGTGATCGACAAGGACGGCAAGACGGTTCCCGGCCTGAAGAAGGAAGACTTCGAGGTGACGGAGAATGGCCGCAAGCAGACGGTCAACTTCTTTGAGCCGCACTTCAGCGAAATGGCCATGCCAGCCGCGGCGGCTGCACCTCTGCCTGCCAACACCTTCACCAATGTCCCGAAAGCGCCGCAGAGCGAAGCGGTGAATGTGTTGCTGATGGACGCGATGAACACCCAATTGACGGACCAGGCGTATGTCCGGCTGCAGATGGTGAAGTACCTGGGGCAAGTGCCGCCGGGAATTCGGGTAGGCGTCTTCATGCTGGGCAACCGGCTGAAGCTCATCCAGGGGTTCACCGAAGATTCTTCGCTTTTGAAGGCGGCGGTCGCGAAATATTCGGCGAACCCCTCGCCCTCGGCGCTGCTGGGCAGTTCGACCGAGATTTCCGCGCAAAACTCAGGGGTAGCCATGATCCAGAACATGGCCACGCAGACGGGCAGCGCCCAACTGGGACAGACCGCGGCAGCGTTTCAGGATTTTCTTGGCCAGGAGGCAAGCTTCGAGGCCAACCAGCGGCTGGAGGTCACTCTGGAATCCCTGCAGACCATTGCACGCTACCTGGCAGGCGTGCCGGGACGGAAGAACCTGATCTGGTTTGTGGGCTCCTTCCCGCTCTGCACACCGGGGTCTGGCAGTGCGATCAGCGGCTGCCCTTACGAGGATATGGCGGAGAAAACGATCAACATGCTGGCCGAGGCGCGAGTGTCGGTTTACCCTGTGGACGCGACCGGCGTGGTGGCGCGGAATGGGGATATCGGTGGCCCTTCGGGAGGTACGGCAACCAACTTTCAATCGCTCATAGCTTCACAGATCGCTCAGATGGGGGCGGAAGATAGAGCCCTTGCCGGACAGCTCAGCCTTACCGAGACATGGGCCGAGAAGACCGGGGGCAAGGCTTACCACACCAACGACATCAGGGGCGAGATCGTAAAGGCCATCGAGAACGGCTCGCGCTACTACACGCTGGCCTACACGCCTCCGGCGCACGAGGAGGAAGGGCGGGAACGCAAGATCGAAGTGCAGATCCCTTCCGGCAGGTACAAACTGGAGTACCGGCGCACCTACTATGAGCGCACCGCCAAGGAAGTGCAAGCGGCCGCAGCCGCCCCGGCGAAGGATCCGCTGCGCCCGTTGATGGATCGCGGCATGCCTAGCTTCAGCCAGTTGCGCTACCGGGTGAATATCGAGCCGTTGGGACAGATCACCGACGGGCCGCTGGCTGGAGACAACCCGGCCGCGAAGGGGCCGCTGACGCGCTACCGCGTGACCTTTGCCTTGGAACCGGGAGGTGTGACGCTGACGCCCGGACCGGACGGCGTGCGGCGGGGAAACGTGGAGGTGGCGCTGATGGCCTATAGCCAACCGGGCGCTCCGCTCAATTGGCTGGTGCGCTCAGTGGGGCTGGCAATACGTCCCAACCAGGTGGCCATTGCAGAGAGCACGGGGATTCCGCTGCATTTCGAATTCGATGCGCCGAATGGTGATGTTTTCCTGCGGATGGGAATCTATGACTCGGCTTCCAGCCATGCGGGCACGCTCGAGGTTCCGCTGACTTCGCTCACGGTGGCGAGCAAGTAGGCGAGTTCACTGCGTGACTGCAGACGGCAGGTAAAAGAGAGGGGCGGTCCTTTTGGGGGCTGAAGGGCCGCCCATTTTATTGACTGTATCGTTACGAATGGGCTGATGCCCGACGCAGAGCGAGCTTTTCGCAGGCGTTTAGCACTTCAGTCGTACTTTAGCACTTCAGTCGTACTTATTGGATTCCGCAAAAGGACAAGGACCCGCACCTTGAGGCTCCTCTCTGTTTCCTGGTTTTTCGGAGACCTGAACAGGCTGCGGAAAGAGGCCTTCATTTGAGAGAATCGCGGGAACGAGCTTAGCAGGGGCTAAAGCCCACGACTCATTTTATTGGCTTTATCGGCGCGACTAAAGTCGTGCCCTGTTACAAGGCCAGACGAATTGGGTTTTTCGCAGCGTGTGAAGGCCCCTGTCCCCTCCGCAATATCCTATCTGAAACGATAGAATTAGAGGCACGACCTTCTGCTCCCGGGCGGATTGACCATCCGTCAGAGTGTCTTCGTTCGTCGTGAGCCGACGCCTTAGCTGGTCTTGGCTTTGAGGAGTTCGAGGGCCTTGTCGAGGGCCGGGTCGCCCTTCTGCGCGGGGGCTTCGTCTTCCGAGTCGTCTTCGGTGACAGCGGGGCCGACTGCAACCGTAGGCGTGACGGCTTCGTCCTGAATCTTCTTGCCTCCAGCGGTGTACTTGGCGACGGTCAGCAGAAGGGCCGCTCCGTCGGGCAGTTCGATGGTCTTCTGCACCGATCCCTGGCCGAAGGTGCGCTCACCCACCACATCGGCGCGCTTGTTGTCTTCGAGCGCCCCGGCGGTGAGCTCAGCCGCGCCGTAGGTGCCGCGGTTGACGAGCACTTCCAGAGGCGCGTCCGAGATGAATTTGGTTGGATCGGCCGCAAAAACCTGCTTGGGAAACTTCTGGCCTTCGAGAGTCGCCATGGTTCCCTGCTTGAGGAAGAAGTTGGCCAGACGGAGGCCGTCCTGGGGGTCGCCCCCGGCGGAGTCGCGCAGGTCGATCAGGACCTTGCGCCCCTTGGGCAGCGCCTTGAGCTGGGCGCCGATTTCGTCGACGCGGGAGGCGGTCAGCACTCCTGGCTTGAGATAGAGGATGGTCGAGCCCTCGTATTGCTGCAAAGCGAGAGGCTGCACGGTGGGCAGCACGCGGGTCAGCGTGATCTTGTCGGAATCGGGCTTGTGGGCACGCACCACGGAGAGCGTGAGATTGGTTCCCGGCTTGCCTTCGAGCAGGAGGCGGATGACCGCCGGCGAAAGCTCACGGGTGGACTGCTCGCCGATGGACTCGATGACGTCGCCGTCTCCCAGGTGCTCCTTCTCTGCGGGCGAGCCCGGCTGCACGCTCACGATGGTCGCATAGCCGTAACGCTTGGAAACGACGAGACCTACCTGCGCGACGCCGGAAAGGGGCCGCTCCTTGTAGATCTTGTACTCGGTGGGGGTGAGGTAGCTGGAGTCGGCATCGAGCGACTCGATCAGGCCATGCAGCGCCCCGGCGGTGACGTCGTTCATGTTCGGCTCGGTGACGTAGTCGGTCTGTATCTTCTTGAGAACGTTCTGGAAGACGCCAACCTGGCGGTAGGCTCCATCCTGCTGGCCACCGGCATGCACGCCGAACCATCCGAACTCACCCAGGGCAAAGCCCAAGCCAAGCGCGGAGAAAATAGCCACGGAGAGAACAAAAACGAAACGCTGGAAGAATCTGGACACTCACACCACCAAGGCAGCCGCAAGGGTAACAGGCCGCTCACTCTATAGACGCATGATATCGCAATGTGGCTCCGCCTGCTCTGACTAAGCACCTGCGGTGCGGCAGACGCTTCGCGTGGCCCGCGCCAGAACAAAGGCGCGGCACCTGCGGTGCGGCGGCCGCTTCGCGTGGCCCGCGCCAGCACAAAGGCGCGGCACCTGCGGTGCGGCAGACGCTTCGCGTGACCCGCTCCAGAACAAAGGCGCGGCACCTGCGGTGCGGCAGCCGCTTCGCGTGGCCCGCGCCATTACAAAGGCGCGGGAGAGGGGACAGTGCGGATGCGAGGTTGTCCGAGGTGGATTCGTGCTTTCCCACTCTAGCCGCAAAAACAACTGCGCGGCGAGAGTGGGGCACCCGCGGGTAGTGCGGAGTTGAGAAATGAAAACGAAAAAAGAAACTCGGGCGGAAGGTTGCTCCGCCCGAGGGGGGTGAAAGGTCGAAGAGGGGCTAGAAAGTTAACTTCAAAGCGGCCTGCATGACGCGAGCCGGGATGTTGCCGGTCTGCGCAACGGTATTGTTGGCGTTCCACTGGCTGCCAACGACGCTCTTCCAGCCTGTATAAGATCCCCACGGCTGCGATGGGTTGGCAAAGCTGGGGTGGTTGGTGGCGTTGAAGGCTTCCCAGCGGAATTGCAGCATGGCGCCTTCCGCGAGGCTCCAGTTCTTGGTGACAGCGGCGTCGGCGCCAAACTCATGCGGTCCGTACATGAGGTTCTTGGCGCTGGAGCCAAAGGTTCCCATGGCATTGTTGTTGAACGCGGCGTCGTTGAAGTAGCCGGTCTTGACCCAGTCCCAGTGCGAGCCCTTGCCTACGTCGAGCGGTTGCCCGGCCACGCGGTCGGCGCGGTCCAGCTTTTGCACCGAACCGGAGTCGTCGTCGTTCCAACTGTAGCCGGCCGACATGACGGAGAAGGGATTGCCGGACTGCAGAGAGAGGATACTGCTCAGTTCCCATCCACCGAGGGTCTCCTGAACAAGCATGTTCCTGCCCCGCAAGCTGGGGGTTTGATAGATGAAGTTGGTGACCCAGTTCATGGGCACGCTGAGGGTTGAATTGCCGTGGTTCCACTTCAGGCTGAAGGGGTTGCCAAGATAGGGACTGCCGAACGAAACGTTGCCGGAACTAGCCACGTCGAGCGACTTGGCCCAGGTAAAGCTGGACTGCACCTGGAGGCCATGGGACATGTGGTGATCGATGGTGGCCTGCATGGAGTTGTAGCTGGCCGTTGCGTCACTGCGGTCGGTGAGGATCTGCGAGAAGTTGGAGTAAGGGCGCACGTCGTTGGTGGCCGCGTTCTGGTCGACGGCGTCGGTCTGGTGATAGGACTCGCTGCCCACATAGGCGAGGCGCGCCACCGTGCTGGAATTCAACTGCTGCTCGACGGAGATGTTCCAGCTCTGGGTGATGCCCAGCTTGAAGTTGCGGCTGAAGGACTGGCCCAACGTAACCGGACCGGCAAAGGTTGAGTTGGTGGGCGGCTTGTAGGAAACCGAGGTAAAAGCCGGGAACGGGCTGGTGTAGTTGGTGCCCGCAAAGGTGGACCAGGGGCTGTTGAAGTTCAAGGAACCAGTGATGGCCTGGTCGCTTCCGGCCGAGCATCCGCCGGCACAATTGCCGCCATAGATGTTATAGAGCGGGCTGAAGGGCGCGATGTCGGCCGCGTGATTGTAGGACGAGTACTGGAGCGGCCCGGTGAAGAGGCCAAGACCGGCGTGGACCACGGTGTGCGGCAGGCTTCTGGGCTGCCAGGCGACGCCGAGACGAGGCTCCCAGTAGCCGTAGGAATCGGGCATCAGGGTGGCAGTCATTCCACTGTCGCCGGCGAAGATCAAGCCCGCCGGAGCATTGGGAAACACGGTGCTCTGCTGCCCGGCGACAAAGGCCGCGCCGCGGCCGCCGGCCGAGGCAGGTGCGGTGTTTGGATCCCAGCGCAGCCCCATGTTGATGGTGAGGTTGGAACGAGCCTTCCAGTCATCCTGGAAGTAAGGAGCAAACTGCCAGCCGGCGACATCGGCGATTTCGCCGCCGCCCTGCTCGAAGCCGCTCATGTAGCCGAGCAGGAAATCGGCCAGGCCCTGTCCAGTGTACTGTCCGTTGAAAGTGACGATCGGGGTGGTTGGATACTGGGTGTACTCCTCGGCAAACTGGTGCATCAGATCGACGCCTACAGAGAGCGTGTGACGGCCCTCGACACGGGTGACCATTTCGCTGAAGCCGTAGGTATTGCGCACTTCCTGGGAAGGCTCGGTCCAGCCGCCGTTGAAGCCGCCGACGCCGCCTTCGACAGTGAAACCTTCCATGTAGCACTGGCCGGGCAGTTCATTCACCTTGATGTATTCGGAGAAGCACATCGGCTTGCCCGAGGCGCTATTCACAGCGGCCGCATTGTGCGCGCTCTGCTCGTTCCAGAAGACCGAGAGGCTGTTGACGGTGTTGGGATTGATGGTCCAGGTGTGGGAGAGGACGTCGTTGTAATACTCCATCCGCTCCTGGAAGCCATAGGTCCAATTGTTGATGTCGATGACGGAGAGAATGTTGCCCGGCGTGTCGCCGGAGGGCTCGGTGTAGCTGTCGGTGAAGGAGCGCAGACTCAGGCGCTGAGACGGCGAAAGGGTGTAATCCAGACGGCCGGTGCCTTCGTCGTAGTTGCCGCGAATGGGAGCGGTCTCGTAAAGCATGTGGCCGTTGGCCGTTTGTCCGGAGGCAGCAGTGCGGCCGGGGAGGCCGTCGGTGGTGATCTGCACTGCGGCGGCGTTCAGCTTGGCGACGCTGGTGTCCAGCTGATTGGCGATGCCGTTGACGGTGTGAAACGGTCCCGCCAGGTTGGTGACTCCGGGGGTGGAAGCCAGTCCGCTGAAATCGCCATTGAGCATGGCCGCGGTGGGCGTGTAAGTGTTGTTGACGGTGCTGGCCGCCACCTGACGCGTGCCCTGATAGTTGGCAAAGAAGAAGAGCTTGTCTTTGAGCACCGGTCCGCCGACATAGGCGCCGAATTGGTTGCGCTTGAGCGGATCGACTGTTCCTTTACCTTTATTGTTGTATCCGGAAAACCAGTCCGTGGCGTTCAGATCGTTGTTGCGCACAAACTCGAATGCGCCGCCATGAAACCGGTTGGTTCCGCTCTTGGTGGCGATGCTGACCACCGCGCCGGGGGAGAATCCATAAATGGCGGAGAAGTTGTTGGAGATGACCTTGAACTCCGCGGTGGCGTCGGAATTCGGGAATGGAGCCGTCAACAGGTTGTAGTTATCCATGTTGGAGACGCCGTCGAGCATGTAGTAGGTGCTTCCCTGGCGTCCGCCGTTGGAGGATGCACCGGTCTCAGTGATGAACGAGAAGCCGGACTGGATGCCTTCGCCGCCGTGCTGAATGACATTGGCGGTGCCGGGAGCGAGCAGAACCAGCGAGGAGGGATCGCGGCCATTGAGCGGCAGTTCGGAGATGGCGGCTTCGCCGACCGTGGTGCCGAGTTCGGCCGAAGAGGTGTTGATCAACTCGGCGTCGGCGGTAACCGCGACGGTCTCCGTGGCGCCCGCGCCCACCTTGAGACGCACGTCCTGGGTTGCCGAGAGATTCGCTGTGAGAGCAATGCCCTTCTGCAGGTAGCGGTCAAAACCCTTTGCCTGGATGGCCAGCGAGTAATTGCCGATGGGCAGCGGCTTGAGCAGGTAGAATCCTGCGCCGTCTGTCTTGACGGTCTGGGTGAAGTTGGTGTCGACGTTGGTGACGGTCACGGATGCCGCGGGCACAACTGCGCCTGTGGCATCTGTAACGTTGCCGGTCAGACTGGCGCTGGTGCCCTGCGCATGCGTGAGAACGCCGGAGCAGACCAGAGCAAGGACGATTACGAGCCAGAAGCCCCGTAGCCGCTTTGCGTTGAACAGTTGCATGACTACCTCCAGAAGAGTGTTTTCAGAGGCTTTCAGAGAGCATCGGAATGCCGGCTGAAGCCGTCTACATCGATGGGCATCCATGGGCGCTTGTGAAATCGTTTCCATCTTTTCCATCGATGCGACCATAGGACTGCATTGCTCGGAATTTCCCTTTTCACGTGAAGGTCGCCTGTTCAAGCCTTTGGGAAAGTGTCTTTCCGAGTCCCACCGAACAATACGCGCGCAACGAAACAACTTGAATCCGCCTAAAGTCGGACTGATTGCGCTTTTTTTTGCCTCATCCACTTGCCTCATCTACGCGTTTCGCGGGCGGCCGGAAATCTTTTCCGAGATCCGACTTTGGGAGGATGGAAGAGGTGTTTATCGAGGGTACACTTCGTGCTGTGCGGCCTGTGCCTGCACTGTGGTGTGCTGTCGATCGCTTGCACGGGCAGTCCGGCTGGGCTATGCCAGGGCAAGGCAGTAGAGTCGAGACCACGGCGGATCTGCGCGGCTTTTGCATTCAGAGCGATGTGTAGCATGGCTCAGAGCATGCCCTTTCGAAGCCGTCGATGAGATGGCTTCTACGCTCTCGCATGCAGACGCGGCCTGAGATTGCATCCCCAGAAGGCATAGGCAAGTACAAAGATGTATCCACCGAGCGGCACAAGATAGGCAAGCGCAATGCTGCCGGTCTTCTGGGAAATGATTCCCATCAGAGGCGTGAGCACTGCGCCGCCAATGATGGCCATCACCAGCAGCGATGAGGCGATCTTGGTGTTCTCTGCCAGACCTTCGAGTCCCAATGCAAAGATGGTGGGGAACATCACGGACATGAAGAAACTGGATAGGAAGATGGCCCACAGGCCGATCCATCCAGGGTGAAGGACGCCGACGGCGAGCAAACAGATATTGGCGATGCTGTAAATGCCCATCAGCTTGCCGGGATGGATGAAGCGCATCAGCGCCGCAGAGGCAAAGCGGCCAATGCCAAAGGCCGCGAGGGTTCCGGTGAGGAAATAACCGGCTATCTTCTCGGGCCGGTGAACGCTGTCTTGCACGTATTGAATGAAGTAGCTCCAGGTGCCGACCTGCGCGCCCACATACATGAATTGCGCGGCGATTGCCGTGAGATAGTGCGGATAGCGGAGCAGTTCGAGATAGCCTCCCTTGCCGGGTACGCCTTCAATGCTTTCGACTGCGACCGCGGGAAAGGGCACGCGCCAGATGACCAGCGCAAGTGCAAATACAATCGTTCCGATGGCCAGATAGGGCGTGACAACGCGCAGCGTTTCAGCACGGAGATAGGGCGCGTAGGTGTGCGCAGCCTGCATGGCGGCCACCTGGTCCGGCTTTAGCTCAATGCCGGAGAAGATGAACCTGGTGCCGATCAATGCGCCGGTGATTGCGCCCAGCGGGTTGAAGGCTTGTGCGATGTTGAGGCGGCGCGCGGAGTCTTCCGGATCGCCGAGTTGGGCGATGAAAGGATTGGCCGCTGTTTCAAGAAAAGAGAGGCCGCTGGCGATGACGAAGAGCGCGCCGAGAAAGAACGAATAACGGCCGATGAGCGCAGCGGGCCAGAAGAGAAAACATCCGCATCCCATGAGGGCGAGTCCGGCGATGATTCCGGATTTGTAACCGAACCTGCGCATCAAAAGAGCGGCAGGAGCGGCGAGCAGGAAGTAGCCAAAATAGAAGGCGGACTGCACCAGCCCGGCCTGAAAGCGCGAAACCTCAAAGGACTTCATGAACTGACGGATCAGCACGTCGTTGAGGTTGTTGGGCATGGCCCACAAGAAAAACAGAGAGGTCACCAGGATGAAGGGAACCATGGCTCCCGCGGGGATGAGACGGGCTGAAAGCCTTGCATTGGGGTTGCTTACCGTGTGCGCCAAAATGAGTCTCCTAGTCTTTGATGGCCGAAGAGGCGAGAAATTGATCCGTGCATTCGAGTGAGACATTGAAGCGGGCTTTAGCAGGGGCGGTTGGTTTGTGCACAAATAACGTCCTTGCTCCGTCCCTACGGGACTCCGGGTTGAACTTGTGGAATCCGTTTCCCCGCGCTGAAGCGCGGGGCTAATCAGCACTGTGCCTGCGGCGCGTTTACGCGGACATTACTTATGCGGTACTCAATCAAGCCCGATCTGTCTTATTGGTCTTAGCGGCACGACGAAAGTCGTGCCCTGTTACAAAGCCCGGTAAATTTGAGTTTTCCGCAGTCTGTAAATCCTTCTCAGTAGATGCTTCCCGGTTACACACCGCAGAGATGAACCTGGATGCCGAGTTCGTGGAACATGGCGGCCTTGGCGTTCAGCGCGCGATCGGCTTCTTCGGCGGTAGACGCATAAGCGACGTTGACGTGGTTGGAAGCGTGGCGCGCCATGAACTGATTCTGCGTGACTCCATGCAGGACAACATGCATGACCGGCCACTGCTGGGTGACTTCGCGCCAGCGACGCATGGTCTCCTCTTCAGGCAACGCGATGGCGGAGGCGCGGCCGATGTCCACGTGCAGGGCTCCATCCTCAACAAATACGCGGCTCCAGACGATTTCGCCGGGCTTGCAGATTCCCTTCAGCGTCCCGCCGCCGAGACGGAAATACATGGAGGGCTGGCGTTCGCTGACCGCGCCTGCATAGCCACCGACAAGATGCGAAGCCGGCACAGCGCCGGAGATCTGGAAGAGCCAGACAAACTCGTCGATGCCTTCGCCGGTGTAGTGTTCGCCCCAGCGGACATCGTGCAGAGTGGTCGCGGGATCGAGGCCCATGGCGGTCCAGATGCGATTGGTGATGATGGAATCGACGCCGACGCACTCGTCGACTTCGTTGAAGTGCGGAAGCGGGCGGCCAGGGTAGAGTTCGCGGCCATCGGAACTGAAGGCAGGCGGGCGATCTACGTTGTTGAGGAGGCCTTCGACGAGATCGGAGGCGGGAGCAAGATCCTTGAGGCCCTGCTGATATTGAATGCCGATGGCATCGCAGCCGAATTCATCGGCGATGCGCAGCGCGGCGATGTACATGCGGCATTGGTTGAGGATCTGGCCGTCGGTGAGGTCGGTGATTTCGTCGGGACCGGTGAGGAAGCGAAGGCCCTTGGCATCGAGCCAGTCGCGCACTTTCTGCGCTTCGGCATCGGTAACCTGCTGCATTGCGGCCAAGAGCGCGGACTGGCTGAGGCGCTCCTTGTAGATGCCGGTGGGATTGAGCAGGCTGTCTTCGATGATGGCGTTGAACATGCCCATGCAGCCTTCGTCGAAGATGCCCATCAGAGCCTTGCGGCGCTGCAACTGGCGAGCGAGCGCGACGCCGAGATCGGTCTCGGGCTTCGCGACCGCGGAGGGATCGAAGGCGCGGACCTGCGACGCGTCTTGAGTTACCGTCTTCTCGCGAATCCACTGGCGCAAGCCGTTGCGGAAGAAGTCGTCGGTGAAGTCCTTGCTCCACAAGGTACTGAAGCGTACGCCGGCCTTGCGCAGGCAGGCATTGAGGTTCAGCATGCCAACCAGTCCGGGCCACTGGCCAGACCAATTGGCGACAGTAAGAATTGGACCGCGATGAGAGATGAGCCCGGCGAGCAGGTGGCTGCTGTATTGCCACACCGACTCGGCAACAACGATGGGCGCGTCGGGATCGATGTTCTCGAAGACCTGCATGCCCATGCGCTGGCTGTAGATGAATCCATGTTCGAGCTTGGGGTCGTAGGAATGGGCGCGGCGGACGGTAATGCCTTCCTGGCGGAACGCGTTGGTCAGCATCTCTTCCATCTTTGCCTGTGCGGCCCAGCACGTCTTGTTGGCGGAGAGGCGCAGATCGCCATTGGCCACCAGCAGCACTTCGCCGGCTGGGACCGGAGTGATTTCCTTGAGCACGGGTACGGCATATTCGAGCATCGATTTCTCCCGGCGCAGTGCGCGCCTTTTTCTATTGGGCCGAGGACAGCGCGGCCTGGTCTTGATTTTTTTGATCTTGATTTTTTTGACCTTGATTCTTTTGATCTTGAAGCGACTTGCGGATCTTGTCGAAATGAGATGCGGCCTCTTGCCAGCCGTTGTTTGGGCGTGGCTCGAAGGTCCGGTATTCGCAGGAGTGAAGGAGCGCGGCGCGCCCCTCGTCGAGGGTGGAAAAGTGTCCAGTGGCGACGGCTTGCACCAGCGCATTGCCGAGGGCCGCTGCTTCCACGGGGCCAGCGATCACGGGGCGATGACAGGCGTCGGCGGTCATTTGGCAGAGAGAGTGATTTTTTGCGCCGCCGCCGACGAGACGGATGGTTTGGATCACGCGGCCTGTTAAGCGTTCGAGGTCGTCGAGGGTGGCGCGGTAAGAAAGGCTGAGGCTCTCGAAGATGCAGCGGGCGGTTTCGCCGGGGGTCTGCGGAGCGGGCTGGCCGGTGCGGGCGCAGTAGCCGGCAATGGCGGCGGGCATGTCCTGCGGGGCCTGGAACTCCGGCGCGTTGGGATCGATGAGGGAGCGGAAAGGGGCGGCGGCGGAAGCGGCGCGCTCAGTTTCCTGCCAGTTGAGCGCGCTTCCGGCAGCAGCCCAGAGGCGCATGCATTCCTGCAGAATCCACAGGCCGGTGAGGTTGCGGATGAGCAGCATTCCGCCGTCGGCGGAGCCCTCGTTGGTGCAGCCGGAGCGGAAGGCGTCTTCGCCGAGCAGCGGCTCGGGAACGGTGACGCCCATTAAACTCCATGTCCCGGAGCTGAGGAAGGCGCTGCGGTCGTCGAGAGGAAGGACGGCGACGGCGCTGGCGGTGTCGTGCGAGGCTACGGCGATGGCCGGGAAGGAACCTGAGTAGCCGCAGTCGGCAAGCACCTGAGGCAGGACGGGACCGAGCACCGTTCCGGGCATGCGGACGGAGGGAAAGATGGCCGGCGGAATTTGTAGCGCGGTCAGGACCTCGCTCGACCAGGAGCGCGCAACAGGATTGTAGAGCTGGGTGGTGGTGGCCTCGGTGTATTCGGCAGATTTTTGGCCGCAGAGGAAGTACTGGAAGAGATCGGGAATGGGCAGCAGGGTGTGCGCGGCGGCCAATTGGGGATCGGCGGAAAGGGCCATGGATGCCAGTTGGAACGAGGTGTTGATGGCCATGGACTGGACGCCGGTTGCCTTGAAGAGGCGGAGGGCGTCGATGCTGGCGCTGACGCGCTCGGGCATGTTGCCGGTGCGGGCGTCGCGGTAGTGGTAGGGATTGCCGATGAGGCGTCCGCGCTGGTCGAGGAGGGCGTAATCGACGCCCCAGGCGTCGACGCCGACTGCCGTGGGCAGTTTGTTCGATTGGCCTCGGTACTTCTTTAGGCCGTCGAGGATGCCGGACCAGATGCCGAGGGCGTCCCAGTAAAGGCTGTTGGCGGCGCGGACGCCGTTGTTGGAGAAGCGGTGGACTTCGCGGAGGAAGAAAGCGTTTCCATCCCACGCGCAATCCATTACGCGGCCGTTGGAAGCGCCGAGATCGACGGCGAGGAAGCTGGTTTCCGCCATCAGAGGCACACTCCTGCCGCGCTCCGTGCCGAAGCGACGAGGTGAGAGCCACCAGAGGACGAGAGATGCGGGGGAAAATCCATCCGGGCAATGGTACAGGACGGCTGAAGGTGTGTGCAAAAGCGGTTTAGCAGCTTCGCGCAGCTGCGCGCAGCTGCGCGCTGGGCGGGGGGTGAGAAAGGCGGGCGTGGACCGGGCTGGGATGGGAAGGCGTGCGGGACCGACTGATCCGCGACCTTTCAGCCATGCAGCTATCTCTAAAGGCAGAGACCCTGCTGGTAATTGGCGATTTGGCGGCGATCTGACTAAAACGACGCTACGACCTCACTGAAGATGCGTATTACCTGTGTCAAAACGCGAGAATCCATTACTTCCACCAAGAGTACCCGGCGCTGAATTGAAGGGTAACGTTGAGGCCAGGATTATTATCTCCCAGGCTTGCATTTGAAATATGAACGGCTTTCACCGCAAAATCGAGGCTTCGGTTTTTCTTGATGAAAATGTTCTCGCCGATGCCCACCTGCGGAGTGAAATTGATGACGGATGTGTTATCCCCTACTAGTGGCTCTGGCACTGGAAATTTGTGGTTCGTCCACAGGAGACCGCTTCCCAACTGTGACCATGGGACGGAACGTCGTGAGGCTCGCCCGGTGAAGTTCCAGCGGTAAAGCAATGGGGTAATCGAAGCCCCAGGTATGTCATGGGGGCCATAGAGGAAGTACCCGGTCTCACCACTCGAACCAACGATGTGAAAGTAGATCTTTTGCGATGGATAATTGGCAAGCCAGAATGGCATAACCTCGACAACCGCCTCCCCTTGCCCGCGCAGGAATCCGGGCCCGCGCGGAACTGACAGCACTTTCCCGATTTGCGCACCAGCGTCCAGCAAGTTGAGTTGCATGCTGGCGTACAAATCAGGCGAAGTCCCCAAATATATCTCATAGTTCGGTGGAAAGCCGCCCGCGGCGAAGACGCCGATTTGCCAGGTGCGATGAGTTGAGATTTCTTGGGCGTTGCCATAAAAACTAATAAGCGAGGCGACGACGGCTAAGGAAACCACTGCTATCAGATGGCGCGAGGCGCGCTGTCTCGGCGGTCCGGAAGTCATTCGGCATTGCCCTTTCTGGGTTGTCCTGCATCGTTTGTATTTCCATGCAGGCTGCGCGCACAGGAATCCCGGCCAGCTGCGCCTATCGCCATTTTCAGGAGACGATCGAGATAGGTTGACATAACATTCATTTCGACCTTCATTTCGTCGCATTCGTAACTTAAATGCCACGAATAAGTTAAACAGCTATTTGTGCGTCCACTATACTCCGTTGACAGGCGTTCCGTTGACACAAAGATAGAAAACAGTTCTCAGTCACTCGCTTCAGATTCCAGTCGAGTAATCGTCAGTTACTGCTTCTTGCTGCGCTCGGGTTGGCAGTAGTCTGTTGCCTGTCGCTGGAGGGCTGAAAAAGCACGAAGCTCTTCCGGCCGGGAGTATCGCTTCCCACCCTTCCGCGATGAGGCTGCGGAAGGATGGGGCACCCTTGCATTTCGACGAGAAGCAGATTCGCAGTTGCACCGTCCCTACGGGACTCCGGGGCATGTGGGACGGTCTCCCAACGCTGAAGCGCTGGGCTAGCAAACGCTGCGCCTTCGGCGCGATAAGAATTGGAACCGGTCTGGCCTTAGACTCAAACCCAGTTCGAGGCAACTGCTCGGGACCGGCCCGCTCTGCTATTCAGATTCGGGCAGGTCTACTGCCTTGTTTCAAGCAATCGCCCTGGCGGCTTTTCTTCGACAAGAGGCGGGGCGAGAGACCATAATCAACGCAGCTACATCAGTTCAATCAGGAGATTCCCCGATGTCCGATCCTACGATTGCCCAGAAGAGCCCCTACGGAGTGGAAGTGGAAGCAGGCAAGGCCTACTTCTGGTGTGCGTGCGGCAAGAGCGCAAGCCAGCCCTTTTGCGACGGCAGCCATAAAGGCAGCGAGTTTACGCCGGTGAAATATGAAGCCACCGAGTCGAAGAAGGTCTTCTTCTGCGGTTGCAAACACAGCGGCAATGGCGTGCTGTGTGACGGAAGCCACAAGACTCTATAGTTCTCATTCGCAGACCTGAATCGGAAGAAACGCCCTGCCCGCGATTGCGCGGTGCGGGGCGTTTTTTTGCGCTTCCCACCCTGGCCTTTGTTTCTCACAGATCCGAGACGCTCCAGAGTTTATGGGCTGACGAGGGTACTGAGGGCCTGGAGGCCCTCAGGACAGCCGGCCGGGGGGCCAGCACTACGATTTTTCGGCCGGCTCCATGGTGCGGGTTAGTTCGCGTGGGGCATGACCAGCACTTCAACTCCGGACGCGGCGTCTTTCTGGTGGAAGATCTGCTCAGTGGCCTTTTGAAATTCCTCGGGCTTCGCATTGGGAATGTCGGTGAAGGTTTGCGGATTGCGGTCCACCAGCGGGAACCACGAACTCTGCACCTGCACCATGATGCGGTGACCGCGGCGGAAGGTGTGGAAGAGGTCGGGCATGGTGAAATCTAGAGCGGTCTGCTTGCCGGGGGCTAGTGGCTCGGGCTTTTCCCAGCTGTTGCGGAACTTGGCGCGGAAAGGCTCGCCGCGCAGCAGTTGCTGATAGCCGCCCATGTGCAGCGGGGGCGCTTCCATCACGTGCTTGGTCCCGTGCGAAGTGTCCTCGGCGTCGGGGTAGTTGTCGGGGTAGACATCGATGAGCTTGACCACGAAATCCGAATCGGTGGCGGAACTGGCGATCTTGAGCTTGGGTGAGATGGGGCCGGCGATGGTGACGTCTTCCTCAAGCGGGTCGGTCTGGTAGACGACGACATCCGGGCGATAGCTGGCGAACCGTTGATCGTCGACCATGTAGCGCTGGGGAACCGTGTCGGTGGTGTAGCCCACGAACGGCACTGGATGATTGGGATCGCTCAGGTACTCGTCGCTGCTATTCGCCTCGGTGGGCGGATCGAAGCTGAGTTTGCCGCCGGCCTGAAAATAGAGCGTCTTCGCGGATGCGGCTTTGGGAGGCCAGGTTTCAAAGTTGCGCCAGACGTTGGTTCCGGTTTCGAAGACCACTGCCTTGGGCTGGGCCTTGCCCTTGCCCTTGAGGTAGTGCTCAAAGAAGGGGAACTGGACGTAGGTGCGGAAGTACTCGCTGGTTTTGGCGTTGAACTGAACTTCGCCGAGATGGCTGCCGTCGCTACGCGCCCATCCGCCGTGGACCCAGGGTCCTTCGACCAGCGTGGTGGGCGTATCGGGGTTGAACCGGCCGATGGCATTGAAGGTCTTGAAAGGGCCGCTAAGGTCTTCGGCGTCGTACCATCCACCTACAACGAGCACGGCGCACTTCACATTCTTCATGTGGCGGGAGAGGTCGCGCTGCTGCCAGTAGCTGTCATAGGTGTCGTGTTTGGCCTGATCGTTGAAGAGCCAGTTGGAGCCTTTGAGATAAAGCTTGTCGAGGTTCATGACGTTGCCCGCATTGAGATAGAACTTGTAGCTGTCGGGCGTGCCAAAGTCGAAATCGAGCATCGGCTTGGGGGTCTGCGGGCCTTCCTGGGGATGAAAGAAGGGGGCATAGAAGCCGAAGTTGGCGGACAGCATGAATGCGCCGCCGTGGTAGCTGTCGTCGCCGAGGAAGAGATCGGTCATGGGCGCCTGAGGGCTAGCCGCGACGAGAGCCGGATGGGAGTCGATGATGGAGGCGGAGGTATAGAAACCGGGATAGGAGATTCCCCAGATGCCGGCCTTTCCGTTGTTATTGGGCACGTGCTTGAGCAGGAACTCGAGGGTGTCGTACGTATCCGAAGAATCGTCCACGTCCTGCGGCGTCTTTTTGACGTCGATGTGGGGATGCATCTCGACGAAGTCGCCTTCGCTCATCCAGCGGCCGCGCACATCCTGATTGACGAAGATGTAGCCGCTCTTCTCGAACTCGTCGGAGGGGCCGAGGCGCTTGGGATACTGATCTTCGCCATACGGCCCGACGTTGTAGGGAGTGCGATTGAGCAGGAAGGGATAAGGGCCGGGATCGCCAGAAAAGGCTGAAGTCTTGGGCACGTAAACGGCGGTGAAGAGCCGCTTGCCGTCGCGCATGGGGATGCGGAACTCGTATTTCGTGTAATGGGAGCGGACGTAGTCCTCGGCCGGGGCGGCGGGCGCGGGTTGCTGGGCGCGAACGAGGGGAAGGGCAAGAAGAGAAACGGCAAAAAGGGCAACGCGGCAGGGATTGGTCATGGAACGCTGAAGTCTCCTGAGATTCAAGAGTAACCGAACGGTCGGAGTTGGCGGGGTTAGCGGAGTTGGCGGGGAGGGACTTCGTGGTATCCCACCCTTGAATCAAAGAACGATTCAAGGATGGGGCACCCACTATGTACTTCCCGCTCAGATAGAAAGCGACTCAGTCGGCGTCTTTGGTGTTGTCGACGGGGGCCTTTTCTGGGGTGGTGAGCGGCTTGGTGATGTCGTCGAGCAGGGCCGGAGTGGCGTCGACGCGCTCGAGGACGGGATAGCGTTCGCCGTCGTGGTAGTCGATTTGGGTGGTGGAGACGAAGGACTCGGCCTGCACGATCAAGCTGATGGCCTGGCTGGTTCCCTTGGCGGCTCGGATGGCGTCGCGCAGGGCATCGTTGGAGAAGACGCGGCCGTTGACGGCAAGGATCTTTTCTCCGGGAACGAGGCGCGCTTTATCGGAGGGGCCGTTCCAGCGGACGTCGCCGATTGCTCCGTCCGCGCCAACCTCGATACCGAGAGAAAACCAGCAATCCAAGCCGGCCCCGCGGGGACCTTCGGAGGCGGAGAGAGTCTTTTCTCCTGGGCTGGGCTTTCCCTTGTAAACAAGCTTGTAACCACCCTGCTCAATGCCGGCCAGATCGGCATGGGGGTTGAGCTTGTCGACGCGGTCGTGGAGGAAGGCGGCCCAGTCGTAGGGAACGATTGCGTTGAGGTCCTGGACGATCTCGTCAAAGTTATAGGTCAGGATGAGCGGGCCAGTATTTCCGCCCTTGCCGAGGAAGATCTTCTGGAAATCGTCGAGGGACTTCTTGTTGCCGGAGAGCTTGCGGATGAGGGTGTCGGCGTCGAGCCAGAGGAGCTCGCCCTCGAAGTAGTAATCCTGCCCGCGCTTCCAGTTGGACCAGGCCGGTGCGCCATCGCGCAGGATGCTGGCGGCGATGGCGGTGTCTTCGGTGGTGCGCCATTGACGGCCGGGACGGTTGTCGAGGTTGGCGGCCGAGAGGGCCAGCAGATCTCGATATTGGGCCTGTGTGACGAGGCCGGAGCGGGCGGCAAGGACATTGCCGAGATACTGCGTCATGCCCTCGTAAACCCACAAGAGCGCGCCCTGCTGGGGGGTTGCGAAATCGGGCTGATAGAGGCCCACCGGACGGCGGTATTTGCCGTTCCAGGAGTGGGTGAACTCGTGGGCGAGAAGATCTGCCATGGCGAGCTGGTGGGAGTCGTCGGAGTATCCCTTTTCGGTATCTCCGTTGTCGGAGGACTGACCGTGCTCAAGGCCCTCGATGCCTGCCACGTCGGAGAGCGTGAGCAGGAAGTGATAGGCGTTGTAGTGGTGCGAAGCATAGAGCGCGTCCGCCTCGCGAACCAGATTGTTGATGGCGACCAGAAAGGCCGGCCGGAGGTTGGCGTCCTGCGGCTCGTCGGAGACCACGTCGAGATAGTGCTTGGGTGTAACTGTGGGCGCGAGGGGATACTCACGGAAGTACTGACCGGCGATCACCGGTGAATCCTGGAGTTGCTCGACGTTGGTGGCGGCGAAATGAGTGACGCTGCCATTGGCGGGCACCGGATAGGCGCCGGGGCCGAGTGGTTCAAGAGCGGTGCCGATACCCCAGCCGGCGGGGACAATCAGCGAGGCCTGAACAGGGATGTCGCGTACCGGTGTGTGGGCCGGATAGAGCAGAAGCTTCTCCCACTCGAGGACGGCGATTTTTTGACTGATGCGGGCGGTGACGATGCAGTCGAGGTGTGCGTGGAGGGTGGTTACACCCTTGGGAATGGTGAGGTGGAACTGAAAGAGATCCACATCGTCGCGACGCCAGGGGAGGGGTTGGCCATTGGCGGTGAAGACGACGCCTGTAATGGAGTCGACCGGACCGGTGGGGCGGTGATCGCCGGGGATCCACTGCGGGGTGGTCAGGGTCAGCGGCCCGGCCTGCACGGGAAGGTCGATTTCGGCGTGATAGAGCTTGCGCGGCGTGTCGGAAAGGTCGGCGGTGATCTGGATCGGCGTCTTTTGCGCATTCGCAGGAGCGGCGGCAAGAAAAGAGGAGAGCAGGACCAGCAAGATCAAAGGGCGAAGCGCGTTCCGCATGGTGGATGTAACCTCCGAAAGGTTCAGACTACAGCACCCCTGCGACGGGCGGAAGCGTGGCTTAGGATTTGCGTGCGGACTTTTGCACTGTTTCCGCAGCACTCCTTCACCAATCCATACGATTTCCTTATGAATGCCCCATGACGCCGGTTTAACCTATCTGCATAGTCCAACAACCAGCGCGGGCGGCTTTGCAGGCCAGAGCTGGGCCTTCATCCAAAAAAGCATCCAGACAAGTATTCAGACAAGCATCCAGTCAAAAAGGAGATCCATGTCCACCGACTATCGCAATTTTCTTGCGCTGCCCTATGCAGAGCTCGAAGAACTGAACCTGGCAGCCAAGGCTGATCGTCTCAACCGCGTCTCTGCCGATGAGATCCGCGAGAAGCGACTGAAGTACCTGGCCGATGAAAAGCGCATCAAGGCCGTGACCGTGTTGTTTTCGGATCTTGAAGGCCGTCTGCATCTGCTCGATTACGACAAGAAGTTTCTGCTTGGCTCCTATGAGAACCTGACCTTCGACGGCTCGTCGATCCGGGGCTTTACGGCTCAGAAAGAGTCGGACCTGCGCCTCGGGATTGACTGGAGCGCCTTCTACTGGGTTCCCGCCGATGTCTTCGGCACCGGCAAGGTTGTCGTATTCGGCACCGTGCTGGACAAGGACGGCACTGCCTACTCCGGCGATCTTCGCGGCGTACTCAAGACCTATAGCGACGATCAGTTCAAGAAGAACGGCTACACGCTCAACGCGGCCACGGAGATCGAGGGCTTCCTCTTCGCCGGCAAGGATGCGGAGCAGAAGTATTGCGAGACCGGCAAGTTCGAGTTCATCTCCACCGGTGGCTACTACCACTCGATGCCTCTCGACCCGCTGCGCCAGTTCATCGACACCGCCGCCGAAGTGCAGCGCGCGATGGGCTTCCAGAACGAAAAGGACCACCCGGAAGTTGCGCCGAGCCAGTTTGAGATCAACTATGGCTACGCCGAGGTGGTGGCCGCAGCCGACCAGATCCAGTTGTACAAGCTGCTAACCCGCCAGATCGCAAACAACATGGGTTACACGGCGAGCTATTTGCCGAAGCCGGTTGTAGGCGTGAACGGCAGCGGCATGCACACCAACGTTTCGATCTCGCAGGGCAAGACCAACCTGTTCTGGGACGAGAACGGCGTGGAGAAGGTCTCGCCGCTGGCTTGGAGCTTCACCGACAAGATCCTCAGCAACGCCCTGGACGTTTGCCTGATCTGGAACTCGAGCGTAAATGCTTATCGTCGTCTGGATCCGCACTTTGAAGCGCCGAACCAGATCAAGGCTTCGGCCGTGGATCGTGGCAGCTGCATCCGCATTCCGCTGGCAAACCACAAGTCGGCTCGCGTTGAAGTCCGCTCGGTAGGTCCGGATGCGAATCCGTACCTTACCCTGTACTCGATCTTCAAGACGGGCATCGACGGCGAGATCGCGTCGATCGATAACCTTCGCCAGGCCGAGCGCTATCTTCCCGACAACATCCTGACCGCGATCGAGGACTTCAAGGCCTCGAAGTGGGTGGAAGAGATGCTGGGCGCCGACGTGCAAGGCCGCTTTGTGGACCTGAAACAGGCCGCCGCCAACCGCAGCGCGCGCGAACTGGGCACCTTCGTCAAGGCCTCGGAAGTTCAGTTCCACCACGAAGTCTACAACCAGTCGCTCTGGAACATGTTCTAAACAACTGCTCGAAACTCGCAGGAAAGACAACGGCGGCAGATCCGTAAGGATCTGCCGCCGTTGTCTTTTGAACCGGACACCTGATCGCGCTTCGCCGGCATAGACTTTTCAGCCCCGGAACTCACCACGCCAACTTTTCATTGCCTTCGCTGCTGAACTCCGGCTGCACCAAAGCGTCATCGCCCAGTATGGCAATCAGTTGACTGGCAGCGGCCCACCCCTTGCGCGGCTTCGCTTTGGGGCGGCGGAGCACAAGCGCATCGCCCTCTACCAGCATCTCCGCCTGGTCCACCAATCCAGCCTATTGCAGCAAAGGCTTTGGAATCAGAACGCCCTGCGAGTTCCCCCATCGACGATTTGGTCGTGAGCATTGCTCCTCCACGTGACGACGATGTTACCGCCTTGCTGATCCGCTGGTGGTGGAAAGATGCTCGAACCCGAGTGAATTGCCGGAATGGGCCTGAGCAGGGGCTAAAGCCCTCCTCATTTTATTGGCCTCCATCGGCACGACTAAAGTCATGCCCTGTTACAAAGCCAGACGGATTCGAGATCTTCTGCAGCCAGACGAATCCGCGATTGTCTGCAGCCAGACGGATTCGAGTTCTTCCGCAGCCAGACGAATCCGGGATTGTCTGCAGCCAGACGGATTTGAGATCTTCCGCAGTCTGGAGCGGCTCTCAGGGCGCTCTTGCGACTTGCATTCAAGCCTGGTTTGTCCTGGTGCCCGCCTGGTTTGCAGGCAATGCCACTTTCCTCACGACTCCTTTATGCAGCGCCTGCTACACCTGAAATACAGGGTCAGGCGGTGAGGAATCCGACAGATTCCCCGCATTGCGCGCTCTGAATTCGTGGCGCGGAAAGCTGGCGATCGCTCATGGGCGCAGGATCTCCATTCGAACTGGATACACTCTTCGGTGACTACCTGCTCGACGGCGCCTTCGACGAGATGCGGGAGCGGGGCGGAGATGTGCGCGAGCAGTACCGCGCGCTTGCCGAGACGCTGGCGCGGCTGCCGGAAGAGGAACTACAGCGGCGGAAGCAGTCGGCGGACCTATCGTTTCTGACCCAGGGCATCACTTTTACTGTTTACGGACGCGACGAAGGCACCGAGCGCATCTTCCCTTACGATCTGCTGCCCCGGCTGGTGACGGCGCAGGAGTGGGACCGGATTGAACGCGGGCTTACGCAGCGCATCACGGCGTTGAATCTGTTTTTGCGCGATGTGTACTCGGAGGCGAAGATTCTGGCCGACCGGGTGGTTCCCCGCGATCTGGTGTATAGCTGCAAGCACTATCGCCGCCAGATGCGCGGGCTGCAGGTGCCGCGCAATGTCTACGTCGCGGTGGTGGGCTCCGACCTGCTGCGGCTGAACACGGGCGAATTCGTGGTGCTGGAAGACAACCTGCGCGTGCCCTCGGGCGTGAGTTACATGCTGACCAACCGGCGCGTGATGAAGCGGACCTTTCCGCAACTCTTTCGCAGCTATGGCGTGCGGCCGATCGAGCACTATCCGCAACTGCTGCTGGCCACGCTGCGTTCGCTTGCGCCGGAGGGGCGGCCGGAGCCCAACATTGTGCTGCTTACACCCGGCGTATTCAACTCCGCTTATTTCGAGCACACGTTTCTGGCCCGCCAGATGGGCATCGACCTGGTGGAAGGGCGCGACCTGGTGACGCACGACAACATCGTCTATATGCGCACCACGGATGGGCTGAAACGCGTGGATGTGATCTATCGACGCGTGGACGACGACTTCAGCGATCCGCTGGTTTTCCGCGCGGACTCGGCGCTGGGTTGCGCGGGGCTATTCAACGCCTACCGGGCGGGAAACGTGACGGTGACCAACGCCTTCGGCACCGGACTGGCCGACGACAAGGCGCTGTATGCGTATGTGCCGCGGATCATCAAGTACTACCTGGACGAGGAACCGATTCTGCCCAACGTGGAGACCTATCTGCTGACCGAGGAGAAAGAGCGGAAGCACGTATTGGCCAATCTGGACAAGCTGGTGGTGAAAGCGGTGGGCGAGAGCGGCGGCTATGGGATGCTGATCGGGCCCGCCTCGACCGCCCGGCAGCGCGAGGAGTTCGCGCGGCAGATCGTGGCTAATCCGCGCAACTACATAGCCCAGCCAACGCTGGACTTCAGCCGCGCGCCGTGTTTGATTGGCAACCATCTGGAACCGCGGCACGTGGACCTGCGGCCTTACATTTTGTATGGCGACAAGGTGAATATCGTGCCCGGCGGGTTGACGCGAGTGGCGCTGGAAAAAGGCTCGCTGGTGGTGAACAGCTCGCAGGGCGGCGGCTCGAAAGACACGTGGGTGCTGGAGTGAGAAAGCAGCTTTCAGCTTTTAGCTGCTAGCTTCCAGCTGTTTCGTGCTGAATGTACAGTTTTCAAAACTTGAAGCGCTCAAAGGTTGCAAGAAAAGCTAGTAGCTAACAGCTAGAAGCTGTATTCGGAGAAGACACGATGCTTTCGCGCGTAGCCGACAGTTTGTACTGGATGAGCCGCTACCTGGAGCGGGCGGAAAACACCGCGCGCCAGCTGGATGTGACGATGGGCCTGATGGTGGACACCGGGGGTCCCAGTGCCGAGTTGCGCTGGCAGCGGCTGGTTGGATCGCTGGGCAAGCCTCCGGGGCTGGAGTGGAACGGCGACATCGAGGGGTTGGCCCATACGCTGGTGTTCGACAACCTGAACCATGCGGCGGTGACCTTCTGCATCAATGGCGCGCGGGAGAATGCGCGGCAGGTGCGCGAAGAGATCTCCAGCGAGCAATGGCAGCGGCTGAACCGGCTCTATCACTACATCCATTCGCCAAACGCGGAGGCGCAGTTCAGTTCGAGCGTCACGGATGCGCTGACGTCGGTGATGGACGGAATCCACTTGTTCAGCGGGGTGAGCGAGACGACCATGATCCACGGTCAAGGCTGGCAGTTCATCCGGCTGGGCCAGTGCCTGGAGCGGGCCTACGCCACGGCAACCATGCTGGAGGTGTTTCATGCCGAGATGTTCAGCGCGCCCGAGCGCGAAGACTCCAGCTACCAATACCTGGAACTGGTAGGTGTACTGCGCTGCGCGACATCGTTCGAAGCGTACTGCCAGGTGTATACGGCCGATGTGTCGCCGGACAGGGTGCTGGAATTTTTGCTTTTGAACCGGGATTTCCCGCACGCGATCCGCTTTTGCGTGGATGCAATCCGCGACGCGATCCAGACGGTCCCGCACACCGGGGGGCGGAGAGCGCCGGACGAGTTGACGGCCGGCATCGGGCGGCTGCACGCGATGCTGGGCTTTACCACCATTGGAGAGATCTTGCGAGGCGATCCGGCAGGCTTTCTGCATACCATCCGCGAACAGTGCCTGCGCATCCACGAGCTGATCTACCGGTACTATGTGCAGTATTCGATCCAGTCGGCGCTGGCGTCGTAGCGGGCTGCGGGAGAGGGCACGAATTCGCGTGATTCGCTGGAATGGGCCTTGGCAGGGGCTAAAGCCCGATTCATTCGATTGGCGTTTTCGGCACGACTAAAGTCGTGCCCTGTTACAAACCAAGACGAAATTGGGTTTTTCAGCCAGACAAAACTGGGTTTTTCGCAGCCTGTAAAGCCCGCCGCCAATATTCAGCGTCTTGCGGCACGACTCAAGTCGTGCCCTTTCAAAACTCGACATTTACCACGGGCTGTCAGGGAGAAACACCATGAACTTCTATTCGATACGGCACTTGACGCGCTTCCGTTATTCGCGGCCGATCAGCGAGAGCATCATGGAGACGCGGATGCATCCGCGGTCGGACTCCAGCCAGCACTGCCTGACGTTTTCGCTGAGCGTGAGCCCGCGCTGCCGGGTGTTCAGCTATCGCGACCACCAGGGCAACAACGTGCAGCATTTCGACATTCCCGGCGAGCACACGCAGCTGGTGGTGGTGGCCGAGTCAGTCGTGGAGCAGCAGGAAGTGCCCGAGGTTCCATCCTGGCTCTCTCCCGACGCGTGGGAGTCGCTGGATGCGCTCATCGACGAGGGCGACTACTGGGAGATGCTGCTGCCCAGCACTTTCGCCGTGGCAACACCAGCCCTCAAGCTGCTTGCGCAGCAGATGGAAGTCACCCGCCGCGACGATCCGCTGATGTTGGTGCAGGAACTCAACCAGCGCCTTTTCAATTACTTCGAATACGAGCCGCGCTCCACCCGCGTGGATTCGCCCATCGACGAGGCCATCGTCAGCGGCAAGGGGGTGTGCCAGGATTTTGCGCACACCATGATTGCTCTGCTGCGGCTGGTGGGCATTCCGGCGCGGTACGTGTCGGGATACCTGTACCGCAGCCGGGAAGATCACGACCGCAGCACTCCGGACGCCAGCCACGCGTGGGTGGATGTGCTGATGCCGCACCTGGGCTGGGTGGGCTTCGACCCGACCAACAACCTGGTGGCGCACCGGAGACATATCCGCACGGCGGTGGGCAGGGACTACGCGGACGTGCCACCGACGCACGGGATCTTCCGCGGCAAGACGGAGAGCGAGCTGTATGTGGCCGTTCACGTGGAGGCCAGCGAACGGCCACCGGCGCTGGACCGCAAGCTGCCCATCCCGGAAGACTGGAGCGTGCTGGTGGAACACGCGCAACAGGCTCCGGAGCCGGTGATTCCCTTCGTCGAATTGCAGCAGATGCAGCAACAGCAGCAATAGAGCATTTTCGATTCACCTGTTGCCGTTTTTAGATTGCGCAAGGTGGCTTTTTCTGGAGGAAAAATCCACTCGATCTTGAGGCTTACGAGAAGAGCAGAATCAAAAATGCTGTAGCCGCCGGGCGTGGCCTGCGGAGCTTCGCCGCGCGGCGTTGTGGCGGCCTTGCCGCCGGATGACTCGGCACAGAGCAAATTGCACCAAATACGATGCAGAAAAAGCGCATTTTTGCACAATTAATGGTTCATTCCGCGAGTATTTCGAAAGCGGTTCAACGTGGCGATCACATGATGTAAATCATTGATAAATAAATAGATACACAAGGCAAATGCGCCCCGAAAAGATGCGAAATGCACCAAAAACGCGGCAACACGCGCGCGGGGAGGGGGGGTGAGCAATTCAGACTATAACTGTTTTGTTTTCTTATTGTTACGCAGTGATCCAAGCGCCACCTGAGCGGCATAAAGGAGCTTTGAGGTGTCTCTCGGCAGCATCGCACCAATGGCGATGCCAAAGGCGACACAGGCGATGTAGTCGTTGATGTTCTTGCGGGTGGTGAGCGGAGGCAAGGAGTAGCAATAGACCTTGTGGGCCTCGTATTCGGCTACGACATGATGCGTTCCGCTGTCGATTTCCGCATGATAGGTGCGATTCCATGCCGCGACGCAATGGGCGATGGCGGGGTGGGCGAGAGCGGGGTTGTTGGGGTCTGCCACCATCAATTCGGTAAATGGGAGCTCCTTGCGCCTGGCCATGCGGGTTCCTCCTGGGTAGTGCGGTTTCATTGTGCACGGAGGAGGGGAAATTATCTGCAAAACGGGGATGGCGTCGCAAAGAGCTCCTTTTTCTCGTGGCTTTGCGCGGAGGCGACGATTGTTTTGGGGTTATGGTCCGTCTGACAACCGAACTGGCACGGATCGGTGGGTGCTGGGCTTCAGGGTAGTAATCCGGCTCGGTGAGTGGATTCGCGATTTATCAATCATCGAGAAGCGGTGGATTGAGGCGAGACCAAAGTCCCTGTGACCCGGTGAGTTTCGTGCAAGGTCGCCGCTCCCCGATGGTCGCGTCAACTTTGGTGCTGTGCTTTCGGGATACACCAACTCTGGTTTCGCTGTAGTTGCCGAAATCATCCGTTCGATTTGCTTGTCTGAAACATCCATCGCATGCCGAACTTATCGTTCAGTGCTCCGTACACCCCAAAGAAGGCTTCTTGCAAAGGATTGGCGACGTGTGCTCCCTGGGCGAGTTTGTCGAATACAGTTTTCAAATCCTGGAATGTTCCGCCGCTCAGGAATATACAAACGGTATTGCCGCGAACGGGTGTTTCGTTGGGCGCCAGCCAGTCCGATGCCGAGATTTCCATCTGGCTTGCACGGAGATACGCATTCAGCACCTTTTCCTGCTGAGCGGCTGACATTTGATCCTTTGCCGGAGTGTCCTTCACCTTGGTCAGGGTCAGCTCTCCTCCGAGACACGACTGATAGAACTCCATTGCCTCTTTGCACTTTCCATCGAACAACAGATACGGCATCAACTTCGCCATGTTGTCTCCTCCCATTTTCTGCATCTGCTTGCTTCCGGTAGAACGCATCGGCAATGCGGCAACGGCTGCTGCCGCAACTGCCGATGCAACGAAATGTCTTCGGGATACTACATTCGTCTTTGCCATCGTTTCTCCAGATTCCGTTTCCTGCCGCGTGCTGCTAATCCTCGTCCTCCAGGATTTTTCCCAGCAGATCTGCCCGCAGTTCCCACGCGGTCCGGTGCTCCCGGATCCATTGCTCCAGTGCATCCAGGCCGGCAGAAGCAATCCGGCAGGTCCGCACACGCCCCACCTTCTCTGTCAAGGCGAGCCCACATGCTTCGAGGATCTCGAGGTGCTGGCCTACCGCCGTGAGCGTGATGCCCAGCGGCTCAGCCAGTTGCGACACCGATACCGGACCCCGACTTAAACGATCCAGTATTGCCCGCCGCGTTTTATCTCCCAGAGCATGAAAGACCCGATCGATGTCAATTTGCACTTCGATGTCCAATCCGCCTTTTGGAGAAACCTGCAGGCCGCGCACGAATATCCGCACAGCTCACTTCAGGCTATCCTCCTGCCGTTTGTGTTTACTCTTCGCCGACCACCGCGACCAGGTTGTCTGCCAGCACGTTCCATCCCTGTTCCCGCATGGCGGGTCCATCCGATCCCTCAAAGAACGCTCCCTGATGCGTGATGATCAGGTCGGTTTCCATGCCAGCCGGCACCAGCTCGAAGGTTACCTGCGATGCGGAGAAGATCCGATCTCCCATTCTCATCGTCGATGCGGTCACGATTCGCTCGCCCAGCACGATGTGCTGAAATCGTCCTTCGCTGGTGATCACCTCACCGGCGATCGGCGTTTCCGGCCCCATCGAGTACTTAAAGATCTGACTTCCTCCTTCCCGGAACTCGCATTGGAAGTCGATCAGTTCGGAGTGCTCTTCTCCGCTCATCCATCGGCGAATCTTGTTGGGATCGCTGAGTGCGGCGAATACCACGCCTGCCGGTTTGGAGAAGCTTCGCTCGATTACGCAGGTTGCATACACAACCTTTGGTTTCGCTTTGACTGCTGTCATCGCCTTTGACCTCCGAGATTGCGAGTTATTACTGAAGCATGGACTTGAGTATGGGCGAGCACAGCATGATTGTCAAGTGCCTGCTTCACTATTTTGGGAAGAAGTTGAGACGACGCATTCAGCGCGTTGCTCTCATCCGGCGTGGTGTACATGCGAAAGGGAGAATCAGTACCAAAAACGCAGTTCGCTCCAGCCAAACCTAACTTTCGAGAGGCGGGGGCGCGGCGAGAGCGGTTCCACAATTCATGTGCCCTTCTCATGTGCGCTTCGCGGTTCTTCGAAAGGTGGCTTTTAGTTCCGTCCCACGGACGAAGTGGATTGATTGTGCATGCGGGGGAATCGCCTGCGAAACGGGGACGGCGTCGCGAAGAAATTCTCTTCATATCGGCCTTGCGCGGAGGCGACGATTGTTTTGGGGGCTATGGTCCGTCTGACAACCGAGCTGGCACGGATCGGTGGGTGCTGGGCGCCTTCGAGCATTTTCGGAATGCACGTAGACTTTTCAAGAGCTGTGAAAGGTGGCATTTCTTGAGGAAAAAGCCACTTGAGCGCGTGCTTTCGGTCAACACCAATTCCGAAAATGCTCCAGCTGCCTTCCGCCGATCGACAAGTTTCCGAGCGGACTCTCTGGCATCTCGACAACACGAGACGCCAGAGAATCCGAAGCATGACTACCCCACGAACATCGATGCACGATAGGTGGTGTCAGCTCGATCGCAAGGTGATTGATGGATCGACTTTGGCGGCACTCCATGCAGGTAGAAGACACGCAATACCCGATACGCTCGTGAGCAACACGGACACGCCCGCGTACGCGATCCAATCAAATCGTGAGACTCCATATAGCATCGAAGCGATCGTCTGGCTAGCAGCAATGGCTCCTCCAAGGCCAATCGCGACGCCTATGCCGGTGAGCGACATTCCGCGACGAAAGATCCAAAGGAGAATGTTTTGGCGCGATGCGCCCAGTGCGGCACGGACCCCAATCTCCCGTATTCGCTCCGTAACGTAGCTGGAGAGGACCCCGTAGATTCCGACGGCGGCGAGTACTAGCGCAGCAATTCCGAAGACCTCAAACAGCATCAGCGCGAAACGGCGCTCAACTTGCGACTCGGCAAGAAGGCTGTCCATTGTGGCCACTCGCACGATCGGCTGGTCCTTGTCGATGGACCAGATTGCGTTTTTGATCGTCTGAGCCAGATTGGCCGGATTGCCGTTTGTGCGGACCACCAAGGATTGCGCAGTGTCGACCCAAAACCACTGCGTTGTCGAGGTGTAGAAAGCATCGGGTTCACTCATTTCAAGCGATGCTTGCTTGACGTCGCCCACCACACCCACAATCGTGGCCCAGGGACGGTCCGAATGACCCGCATCAAGACCGATTCGAACCCGCTGGCCGACAGGGTTTCGATTGGGAAACTTCCGTTTGGCTAACGATTCGCTGATAAGAACCGCGCCCGGCGTCCCGGCCCGGTCGCGTTCATCGAGCAGGCGGCCGGCTTTCAATGGAATCCTCATCGCGTCGAAGTATCCTGGGCTTGTAGCATACTGAAACACGCCTTCCGAGGAGTCATTTGGGTCGGACTCAAACTGCACCGCATACACGGCAAGGTCTCCACTCAAAGGCAGTTGAGTCGTAAACGCCGCCGCAGTGACTCCGGGGACTTGCCGCACAGCCTCTAAAACCTTTTCGAAAAACTGCGCGCGAACACGATCGTCACCGAATCGGCGACCTGACTCCTGCACCTGCATGGTCAGCAGATGTCCGCTATCAAAGCCAGGGTCGACCGCGAACAGGTGTTTCAGACTGCGCAGAAGCAATCCCGCGCCGACCAAAAGCATCACGGAGAGCGCGACTTCCGAGATGACCAGCATGTGGCGCGTCCTCTGAAGCCCGCCTGAAGTTGTTCGCAGGCTGCCTCCCTGAAGCGCGCAGTGAGGATCGCCCCTGTACGCCTGAACAGCAGACGCGAACCCTACGAGGATTCCAACCAAGGTTGTGATTCCAAGCCCGAACGCGAATGCACCGCCGTTCATATTGATCGCGCCCAGGCGAGGCAAACCGGCCGGGCTCAGCGCCACGAGCGCGCGCACCCCAATCTCCGCGATGACCATGCCAAGCAAGCAGCCAATACTTGCGATGAGCATGCTTTCTGTGAGCAATTGCCGTATCAAACGCATTCGTCCAGCGCCCAAGGCCGTGCGCATTGCGAATTCACTGCTTCGCCGCGCGCTCCGTGCCAACAGCAGATTGGCCACATTGACACATGCGATCATCAGCACCAGCGCTACTGCGCCGAGAATAGCCAGCAGCGCCGGTTTGACACTGCGCGTTATCTCGTCCTGAAGCCGGGTTACAACGATCCCGTTGGGCACGCCACCGCAGCAGTCGTATCCTTTCGTATACATTTGAGCAAAAGGACGCAGGACAGAATTGAGTTGGTCGATCGCCTGCTTCGTACTTAGGTCCGCGCGAAGGCGTCCAATCATCCGTAAATGATGACCCCATTCCCTGCCGTCCGCAGGAAGAGACGGATCGTATTGCAATGGCGCCCAAAGCTCCGCAGAAGGCGCCAGCACATTCTCGAAAGTCGCCGGCATTACTCCTATGACAGTGAAAAGAGTGTCATCCAGCTTGATCTGTTTGCCAACAATTGCTGGATCTCTGGAGGTTAACCGCAGCCATAACCGGTCGCTCAGAATTACCGCATTGGGACCTCGGAATCGGTCATCCTGTACATTGAAGTCTCTCCCAAGAACGGGCAGAATGCCGAGCGCGCGAAAGTAGCCTGAACTCACGAGTTGGCCATCGAGACGTTCCGGATGGATGGTACCGATCACAGTTGGTTGCCAGGGTTTCACGACCGCCATGGCTTCAAAGCTCTGGTTCCCCTGGGTCATCCCGAGAAAAGTTCCAAAAGTCGGACGCCTGGGCGATCCGTCTTTCCGCATCTCCTGGATCATCATCAGGCGATCGGAATGCGGGTAAGGAAGCGGCTGAAACAAGATCGGATTCACAGCGCTGAAGATGGCCGTGCTCGCGCCGATGCCAAGAGCAAGCGTGAGCGCTGCAGCGATGGTGAAGCCAGGGCTCCTGGTCAACATACGCGCGCCATAGCGCAGGTCTTGGATGGTCTGTTCAATCCACAACGGGGTGCGCTCGTCGCGATGCGCCTGCTTGACCTGCTCCAAGCCGCCCAAAGCGCGCAACGCGGCGAGTCTTGCTTCTTCAGATGACATACCTTGGCGTTCGAAATCATCCGCTAGCATCGCAAGGTGGGATGCGACTTCGCGTGAAAGTTCATCCTCGGCTCGCAGATTGCCGACAAGACTGCGTAACTGGGCAACGAATCTTCGCACGTGGATCATCCTCAGTTTTCCTCCGCCAGCACCTTTTCAACGATGCCGGCCATCTGACGCCAGCGTTCGGTTTCTTTTTCAAGCGCCCTTAACCCTACCTTGGTGATGGAGTAGAACTTTGCCTCGCGATTGCTCTCCGTCTTGCCCCAGGAACCGTCAGCCCAACCGTGTTGTTCGATCCGAACGAGAGCCGGATAGATCGTACCCTGGTTGAGATTCAGTAAGTCCTCAGAGACTTGTTGCAGTCTGTTGGCGATGCCGTAGGCGTGCTGCGGCCCCATTGTAGCCAAGGTGCGGAGGATCATGAGATCGAGAGTGCCTTGCAGGATCGGAATAGTCATTTTCTTCACTTGGTATTCAAGTGAACACATTTCTCACTTGGATGTCAAGTGGACGCCATGCGACGAGCGTGGCAATCGCATTTGAAATTGCAATCATGAACCGCAGTGGCTTTGAAAAGGCACGGTTTTAGCCGTGCCGCAAGAGTCCGCAAAATCAACGGGGCTTTAGCCCCTCGTGGAGGCATGCTGGCGCGGTCTAAAACCATCCCTCGGGGGCTAAAGCCCCAATCTTTCTGCTTCGCCTGCCTCGGCACGGCTCAACAGGCTGCGGAAAAAGGCCGGAGTTGGGGCACGATTCCCTCAAAACGCCCCTCGGGGCCTAAAGGCCACGTTCATTCTGCAGCACTTACGGCACGGCTGAAGCCGTGCCCTTTCAAGACTGAGGCTGAGACCGAGTTTTTCCGCAGCCTGTAAAGC
>Ga0181519_10000383_pt1 | contig 41163 bp, 23 predicted proteins | sample PEATcosm2014_Bin_26_FD_121102 | JGI IMG/M metagenome (GOLD analysis project Ga0181519, IMG submission 121102) | Peatland microbial communities from MTU Mesocosm Facility, Houghton, MI, USA - PEATcosm2014_Bin02_10_metaG | ecosystem: Environmental > Terrestrial > Soil > Wetlands > Peat | place...
GCAACTCAGCGCGAACACGTCGTGGCCGAGCGTGGTGTGAAAGATTCTCCCTTTGCCGTAGCGCAGAACCATCAGCATGGGCTCGTCGTGGCCGGTGCCTTTGTTGTTCGGGTCAGAGTGCGCGGTGGCGAGCACGGTCATGTTCTTGCCCGGCCCGCGCAGCGTGCCATAAAGCTCGTCGTTGACGTGCATCCATATTGGAGGCAAGCCTTTCAGAATCGGATGCTCCGGCTCTCGCGCCGTCACCTGGAACGGCAGCCGCGCTCCGTGATGGCCAGCCGCTCCCGGCGAAGGATCGGAAACCAGCTTGCCATCCTGGAAATACCAATATGGCCCCGCCTGCTCGTTGCGGTTGCGCCAGCCCCCAATGCCGATCATTTCGTTATAAGCGGGCCAGTCGGGAAAGGAATTGTCGGCGGCGTGCACAACAACCAGGCCTCCTCCACCGGCGACGTACTGCTCGAACTGCGCGCGCAATTCCGCAGGCCAGGTGGGGCCGTCGTAGTTCATTACGATGACGCGGTAGCGGCCAAGCTCCGGCTTGAAGTTGCTGAAGTCGCCGTTCGACGGCGGCGCGGTGAGGACCGATACCTCGAAGAGCCCGGTTTCTTCAAGCTCCTTCTTGAGCACCGGCGTGGTGAGCCGCCAGTTGTGGTAAGCTCCGGCGCTTTGCCCGTCGATGATAGCGACGCGGATGGGAGACTTCGCACGGAGAGGTTGCGCTGCCGAACGGAACACCGGTGCGCAGAACAGGGAGCCTGCCAGAATCATCCAGCCGATTGATTTCATTGTCGAGCCTCTCTTGCCGATAAAGGAACCTGAAACAGCAGGATACCGCTCCCACAGGCGGGGGAGTGGGCCGGCAGCCAAATGCCCCGGAAAATGCCCGTAAATTCCGAGTTTGATGAGGGTTACTGACCCCGGTGCTCACCCCCATACGTGGGATTCCGCTCTTTGCACTGAGTGCTAGTCTTGGGGTGAGCAGCACTGTGGACGTGTAGGCTTCCGCCTAAGATGCGGCCCCGGGGCGTGACCTGGGACGCGTGAATCGATGGGCGCGCTTGGACCTCACCCGCGGCGGGAAATCAACCCCAACATGCAGGAGGCCGCGGCGCTCTGCGCGTGGTCTGGAACAGAAACCTCTGCGGCGCGTCTTTGGCATGGGAGCAGGAATGAAAGTCGTCGGAGTCAGTGGGCTGGAAAACGCGATGCCCTTCAAGAAGGCGCACTGGGCGGGCCTTGACGAGCGCGAGTACCGTATCGCCCAGGGAATGGACGCCGCAGCCGCGTTGGTCATCGACGGCAAACTGGTTGCCGCAGCCGAGCAGGAGCGCTTCAGCGGCAAAAAACACACGGGCGATTTTCCCATTGATGCTATCAACTTTTGCCTCAACGAGGCCGGCATCAACCTCTCCGAGATTGACGAGATTGCGCACGGCTTCGACTACGCTCCCTACCGCGGGCTCTATACCGGCGACGAAACTTCGTCGGAGCTTTACGAGAAGGTCTTCTCGCGCGAGGCGCTGCTCGAACAGGTGCGCCGCGATCTGCCGGACTTTCCGCTGGATCGGGTTCACCAGGTCGGCCATCACCTGGCACACGCCGCCAGCGCCGCGTACACCTCCGGCTGGGACGAGTGCCTCATCGTGGTGAACGACGCCATGGCCGAGATGGAGAGCCTGAGCGTCTACGATTTTCACGACGGCGCGTTCGAAAGAATTCGCACCATCGCCGCCAACGATTCCATCGGCATTCTCTACTCGCTGGTCACGCTGCATCTCGGCTTCGATTTCAACTCCGACGAATACAAGATTATGGGGCTGGCGCCGTACGGCGATCCGTCGCGTTACCGCAAATTCTTTGAGGAAGCTGTGGAACTTTGCCCGGACGGCTCTATTCGCATTCCCATGCTCAAGCTGAACCGTACGCGCGAGGAGCGTGAGAGTTACCTTGCGACACGCGCGTATCTCGACGAGCACCTGATCTCGCATCGCGCTCCCAACCAGTCAGTGAATTCGAATCATGAAGACGTTGCCGCGGCGCTGCAGGAGTGCCTGGAGCGCGTGGTGATGCACGTGTGCGAACGCTTTGGGGAAGAGACCGGGCTGCGGCGGCTGGCATTGGCCGGGGGCGTGGCGCTCAACTGCACGGCCAACGGCAAGCTCATGCGCTCGCATCTTTTCGACGAGGTATACATTCAGCCCGTGGCCGGCGACGATGGCGTGGCGCTGGGCGCGGCGCTCTATCGCACCGCGCTCACACAGGAGATTCCCAACGAGCGTTTCCCCGCTCCGCTCTTCGGTCCGCAGTATAGCGACGCCCAAGTGGAGGCCGCTTTGCAGAGCTTCAACGGCAAAATCCAGTGGAAACGCTACACGACGGCGGACGAAACTTGCGCCGCGGCAGCCAAACTCATCGCCGACGGGCGCGTGATTGCATGGTCGCGCGGACGCATGGAGTACGGACCACGCGCGCTCGGCAACCGCAGCATTCTGGCCGATCCAGGGCACCCGGAGATGCGCGATCGCATTAATGCAATGGTAAAGAAGCGCGAGGCCTTCAGGCCTTTCGCGCCGGCTTGTTCCGTGGAGGAAGCGCACCGCTGGTTCGAGGTTGCGCCGGGCGCGGAATTCCCCTACATGATCAGCATCGTCAACGTCCACCCCGAGTTGCGCGCGCAGCTGCCCGCGATCACGCACGTGAACGGATCCGCGCGCCTGCAAACCGTGAGCGCCACGGACAATCCCGATTTTCATGCGCTGCTCCTGGCCGTGGGCAAGACCACGGGCCGCCAGATGGTGCTGAATACCAGCTTCAATGTGAAGGGGCAGCCCATCGTCAACACGCCGGAGGAAGCCATCGCTACCTTCCTCGGCACAGGCATCGAGTATCTGTTCCTGGAGAACTTCCATGTTACCCGCAAAGTTGCTTGAGTGGAATCGGACCGAGGCCGATTACCCTCGCTCCAGTACCATTGCGGACCTTTTTGCCGCACAGGCCTCGCGCACGCCCGATGCTGTCGCGGTGATAGCGCAAGGCCGCACGCTCACGTATCGCGAATTCGATGAGGCCACCAATCGCCTGGCGCGCCGCTTGCAGAATCTCGGCGTGAAGCCCGATACGCTGGTGGGCGTCGCCATGGGCCGCTCGGAAACTCTTGTCGTAAGTCTGCTTGGAATTCTGAAGGCCGGAGGCGCATATGTTCCTCTCGATCCCACGTATCCTGAGGATCGCCTTTCGCTGGTGATTGAAGATTCTCAGATGCCGGTGCTGCTCACCACCGCCGCGTCACGCGCACATCTTCCGCTGGCTGCGGCCGATCTCACTATTCTCAACGTCGAAGACGCGGGCCTGGGGCGCGAGAGCGCGGAGGCCATCGCCTCCTCGTCGACGCCGGCGCACATCGCCTATGTGATTTACACGTCCGGCTCGACGGGCACGCCAAAAGGCGTGATGGTAGAGAACCGTAACGTGGTGAATTTCTTCACGGGGATGGATCGCGCCATCGGCTGCGAGCCGGGCGTGTGGCTGGCTGTCACCAGCGTGTCGTTTGATATCTCTGTGCTGGAGTTGCTCTGGACACTGGCGCGCGGCTTCACCGTGGTCGTCCACGGAGACGAAGGCTCGGCAACCATCGCCGATGAGATTGCGCGCTACCGCGTCACGCATCTGCAGATGACGCCATCGCTGGCGCGCATGTTGACGCTCGATCCGCGGGCCTACACCGCACTGGGCTCGCTCAAACAGATGCTGCTCGGCGGCGAGGCCGTTCCCGCGGCGCTCATCCATCATCTGCGCCAGGTCTTCAAAGGCGAGATCCACAATATGTACGGGCCGACCGAGACCACGATCTGGTCCACGACCTGCCGCGTCGAGAATGTGGACACGAGCGTTTCCATCGGAAAGCCGATCGCCAATACGCAAATCTACATGCTCGATGCCGATCTCAATTCCGTTCCTGCCGGCGAGATCGGTGAGATCTTCATCGGCGGCGACGGCGTGGCCCGCGGCTACTGGCAGCGGCCCGAACTCACTGCCGAGCGCTTCGTTGTGATTCCGGCGCTAGGACCGGATCGTGGCGATATTGGAAGGATTTATCGCACCGGCGATCTGGCGCGCTTCCTGCCAGACGGCAACATCGACTTTCTTGGCCGCGCGGATTATCAGATCAAGCTGCGCGGGCATCGCATCGAACCCGGCGAGATTGAAGTGCTGCTCGAGAAATCGCCCGGCGTCCGTCAGGCCGTTGTTGTCCTGCGCGAAGATCGCGAAGGCGATAAGCGGCTTGTCGCGTATCTTGTGGCCGATGCGACGGACTCCGCTGCCGCACTGCGCGCGGCGGGCGATTTGCGCTCCGCGGCCGGCGCCAAGCTGCCCGACTACATGGTTCCTTCCGCGTTTGTGTTTCTCGACGAGTTGCCGTTGACCGGCAACGGCAAGATCGATCGCAACGCGCTGCTTAAGTTACCTGCGCCGAATCTCACGATCGGCGCCGCGCACTCTGCCGAACCCACCAGCGAGATGGAGCGGGTTGTTGCGCGGGCGTGGGAACAGGCGCTGGGCATCCCATCGGTTGGATTGACGGAAAACTTCTTCGATCTCGGCGCGCACTCGCTCACATTGGCCGAAGCGCACGCCAAGCTGCAGGAAGCGCTGGGCCGCGAGATTGCTCTGCTCGATCTCTTTCAATTCACGACGGTCAGCACACTGGCTGCACATCTCGACGCGCAATCCGCCAACCAATCCGTTGGCGCGCTAGCGGGCAGGCAACTCTCGGAGCGTGCCGCGCGCCGCAGAATGGCGCGCCAGCGGGAGACCACAACGCCATGAAGTCCTCAGCCATTGCGATCGTCGGCATGGCGGGCCGTTTTCCCGGCGCGCGTAACACGGCCGAGTTCTGGCGGAATCTGCGCGATGGCGTCGAATCCATTCGCGATCTGACGGACGCAGAACTGTTGGACGCGGGCGCCACGGCTGAGGATCTTGCCAACCCCGACTACGTGCGCCGCGCCGCGGTGCTCGAAGGCGTGCCGCTCTTCGACGCGTCCTTCTTCGGTTTCAGCCCGCGCGATGCCTCCATCATGGATCCGCAGCACCGGCATTTTCTGGAGTGTGCGTGGGAGGCGCTGGAAGACGCGGCACATCCGCCGCAACAGTTTTCGGGTTCCATCGGCGTCTTTGCTGGATCGGGGATGAACACTTACCTGATCCACAATCTGCTCGCCAACCGCCGCCTCCTTGCATCCGCAGGGCTTTTTCAGCTAAAGCAAACCGGCAACGATAAGGACGTGCTGGCCACGCGCGTCAGTTACCAACTCGATCTGCGCGGGCCCAGCATCAACGTGCAAACCGCGTGCTCCACTTCGCTGGTCGCGACGCACATGGCCTGCCAGAGCCTGCTCAATTTTGAGTGTGACATGGCTCTCGCGGGCGGCGTCACTATCGAAATTCCTCACGGGCTCGGCTACATTTACCGCGAAGGAGAGATTCTTTCGCGGGACGGCCACTGCCGAAGCTTCGATGCCAGCTCCAGCGGCACGGTATTCGCGAGCGGCCTCGGCATTGTTGTCCTGCGCCGGCTTGAAGATGCGCTCGCCGATCACGATCACATTCGCGCTGTCATTCTCGGCTCGGCGATCAACAATGACGGCGCGCGCAAAGTGGGTTATCTTGCGCCCAGCGTTGAGGGCCAGGCCGAGGTGATCCGCGAAGCGCTGGACTACGCCGGCGTGCCTGCCTCCAGCATCTCCTATGTGGAAACGCACGGCACCGGAACGCGCGTGGGTGATCCCATTGAAGTGCGCGCTCTGACGCAGGTCTTTGGGGATTCTAGATCGCGAGGCATGACGGCCATCGGCTCGCTCAAATCCAATGTGGGCCACCTGGACGCCGCGGCAGGCGTCTCCGGCCTCATCAAGACCGCGCTGGCACTGGAACACGCGCAGATTCCCGCCAGCCTGCACTTCGAAAAGATCAATCCGCACATCGAGCTTGAGGGCAGCCCATTTTACGTAAGCAGCAAGCTTGCCGATTGGCCTTCCGCGGCCACGCCGCGCCGCGCCGGCGTCACCTCGCTCGGTATCGGCGGCACCAACGCGCACGTTGTTCTGGAAGAGGCGCCAGCGACCTCGCTCACCCGTGAGCAGAGGCCGTACGAAGTCCTCACCGTCTCCGCAAAAACCGAAGCCGCCGCCGATCAGGCCTTCGCGAATCTGGCCGCGCATCTCAGAGAGCATCCGGAACTGAGCCTTGCTGACGTTGCTTTCACCTGCCAACTCGGGCGCACGGCATTTCCGCATCGTCGCGCCGTCATAGTCGAAGACACGCGAGAATCCATCGCCGCGCTCGCCGGTCTTGACCGCAAAAAACTTATCGCCGGAACTGCGGGACGCACCGCGCCTGTGTTTCTCTTCTCCGGACAAGGCTCGCAATACGTGAACATGGGCCGCGAGCACTACGAACAGGAAGCGGTCTTCCGCGGGGCACTCGATCTTTGCGCGAATCATTTGCGCGAGCATCTGGGCATTGATCTCATCGCAGCGCTTTATCCGCCGGACGCCGAAAAAGATGCTTGCGCGGAGCGTTTGAATCAGACATGGCTCACGCAACCTGCACTCTTCGCAATCGAATACGCGCTTGCCCAATGGTGGAAGTCGCTTGGCGTTGAGCCCATCGCCATGGCCGGTCACAGCATCGGTGAATACGTGGCCGCGTGTGTGGCCGGGGTCTTCTCGCTCGAGGATGCGCTTGCAATTGTCGCTGCCCGCGGACGGCTCATCTACGATCTGCCCGCCGGCGCGATGCTGGCCGTGCCGCTTCCCGCCGCTGAGATCAAGCTGCCCAAAGACTTCTCTCTCGCCGCCATCAACAGTCCTGCGATGTGCGTCGTCTCCGGCCCGACGGATGCAATTGCCGCCTACGAGGAGTCGCTCGCGAAGCAATCCATCGTCTGCCGCCGCCTGTTCACTTCACACGCCTTCCACTCGGCGATGATGGGGCCGATTCTCGGCGCATTCGAACAACGGTTGCGCGGCATCACGCTTCATGCTCCGCGCATCCCTTACCTCTCGAATGTCACCGGCACGTGGATCAAACTGGAAGAGGCCACGGACCCGGCGTACTGGGCGCGTCACATTCGTTCGACAGTTCGCTTCAGCGACAACCTGGCCGAGCTATTCAGCGCGCCGGATCGCGTGCTCATCGAAGCCGGGCCGGGCAATGTACTTACCACGCTCGCGCGCCAGCAGGGCGGCCCCTCCGCCAAGGCGTTCCCCTCGCTTCCGCATCCCCGCGAGAATGTCTCCGCGTTGCGCTTCGCTCTGGAAACACTCAGCAGGATTTGGGTGCTCGGCATCAATGTAGATTGGTCGAAGCTCCACACGGCCGGCTCCGCACGACGCGTTTCGTTGCCCACCTATCCGTTCGAGAGGCAGAAGTTCTGGATTGAGCCGGACAAGATCACGCAAGATGCGCAACCCACGCAGGCACAGGAATCGCCCTCCGAAAGTACCGTCGATGCCGACGAGCCCGTTTCGCTCTATCGCCGCACTTGGAAGCCCACGCCATTGCCTACAGCCCATGCAACCGAGCCGGGACCGTGGTTGCTTTTCCGTGACGCGTTCGGCGTGGCCGATGAGATTGCCCGCCATCTGAAGACAGCAAAACGGGAATTCGTCGTGGTCGAACCCGGTAACAGCTTCAAGCAGCTGCGGCAGGATCGCTATGCGTTGCGCCCCGCGGTGCGCGCGGATTACGATGCGCTCGTAGCGGCTCTGCTCCAGTCCGGCGGGGCATCGCGCAAGATTGTGCATCTCTGGTCTCTCGCGGCGGAGGCGAGCGAGACGCCGCTCCAGGAAACTCTCGACCGCAGCTTCTTCAGCCCTCTTTATCTGGCGCAGGCGCTCGCGGCACAGGATCTGCAGGGCATGCAGCTGGCGCTCGTCTCGAACCACATGCAGCAGGTGGATGCGGAGCCCGTGCGCAATCCTGCACGGGCCGTCCTTCTCGGTCCCGCGCGCGTCATTCACAAGGAGCTTCCAGAGTTCTACGCGAAGGCAATCGATCTCGCGTTCGACGCGGGCAAAACCGCGGAGAGCGCAGCGCAACTCGTCGCCGAGATGAACGGTGCCTACGAAAACTCCACCGTTGCCTGGCGCGGCGTCGAGCGCTTTGTGGGGGAGCTCGAACCGTTGCAGCTTTCCGGAGCGCGTCAACTCCCGCGTCTGGAGCGTGGCGGCGTTTACCTGATCACCGGCGGACTTGGCGGCTTAGGCCTCGCGGTGGCCGAGCATCTCGCGCGCGAATTTCAGGCGCGCCTTGTGCTGGTGGGCCGCTCCACGCTCACACCCGAAGCGCAATGGGAATCTGCGCTGCAGGAAAGCGCGCGTTCCGAGCCCGAAAAGGAATGCCTGCGTACGCTCGTGGCGATTCGCTCCCTGGCGGGAGGGTTGCTCGTCGTGCAGGCAGACGTGACGAACCCCGGCGAAATGAAAGCCGCGGTCGCACAGGCGCGACGCAAATTTGGCAAGATCAACGGCGTTTTCCACGCCGCCGGCGTGCTCGACGATGGCCCCCTGATGCTCAAGACCGCGGACAGCGCCACGCGGGTCCTCGATCCCAAGGTGCGCGGAACATTGGTGCTTGAAGAAGCTCTGTCCGACGAGCCGCTCGCTTGCTTCGTGCTTTTTTCCTCGGTCAGCTCCATCCTGCCGCCTCCAGGGCAAGTGGACTACGCGGCCGCCAACGCATTTCTCGATGCCTACGCGCTCAGCCGCAAAGGGCCCGTCACCGTTATTAACTGGGGCGCGTGGCGTGAAATCGGCATGGCCGCGCGCGCCATCTCGCCGCATCCCTGGCTCGGAGAACGCCTGCTTGATTCACTCAATGACATCGTCTATGCGGATTGGTTTTCACAGCAGCGCCGCTGGGTTCTCTCCGAGCATCAGTTCAAGAACGGCATCGCACTCATTCCCGGGACCGGCCACCTGGAGATGGTCGCCGGCGCTTTCAGCCACGGATCTCTGCAAGGGGCCGTCGAGTTTCGCAATGTATTTTTCCTCGCGCCGCTGATGTTCTCTCTCGACGAGTCAAAAGAGGTGCGCGTGCAACTGCGCCGCGAGCAGGGCGCCGATACCACAAAAGGCGCGTTCCATTTTTCGGTTTTTGCGCGCAACGGCCAATGGGCCGAGCATGCAACAGGAGTCATCGCGCCCAGCCGCTCACATCCCGCGGCCCGGGTGAATCGCGCGGCCATCGCCGCCCGCTGCAGCGAACGCGAGATTCTCTTTGACGAGCAGAATCGCACCCGGCAGGAACGCCAATTCGCATTCGGGCCGCGCTGGCGCTCACTGCGCCGGCTGCATCTCGGCAAGCGAGAGTGCCTGGCGGAAATCGAGCTCGATGAAAAATTCTCTGCCGATGTCGCAACGCTGCGGCAGCATCCGGCATTGCTCGACATGGCGACCGGCGCCGCGCTTTATCTGACGGACGACTACGATCATTGCGACGATCTCTTCCTGCCTATCTCCTACCGCAGGATGAGCGTATATCGCACTTTTCCCGCACGTCTGTATAGTCACGTCCGCGCCCGGCAGGAAAATCAACGCCGCAGCGAAGTGGAGACATTCGATGTCACCATTTTCGATGAGCAGGGACAGATTCTGTCCGAAATCGAAGGTTTCTCCGTTCGCCGCATCGCCGATCCGGCGCACGCCATGGAGGGATCGGGGCCGGCGCATGAAGCTGTCCGTTCCGGCGGCGAGAAACCAATTGAAATTGCCATCCGGCCAGGTATCGCGCCGCTTGAAGGCGCGCGCGCGCTCACGCGCATCCTGCTTGCAGATGCACCCACCTTAGTGGTTGCCCTTCCACAGCCGCCCGAAGCAGCCGAGAGCCGCGCAGCAACACCGCAAGCGCGTCGGCAGACCGCCGCGCCTGCTTCAGAGGGGGCCGCGGAAAGTATTGAGTCGACACTCGCAGGCTGGTGGCAGGATCTGCTCGGCATCGATCATGTCAACTCCGACGATGACTTTTTTGCGCTTGGCGGCCACTCACTGATCGGCGTGCGCCTGTTAACCAAGATCAAGAAAACCTTTCACGTGGATCTCGAACTGGCCGTGCTTTTCGAAGCCCGCACGCTGGGCCAACTCGCTGAGGTGATTCGCATGGCGGGCGTGCCCGCCGGCACCGAGCAGAAGACATGGTCCGCGCTTGTGCCCATCCAGCCCAACGGCACGCGCGTTCCGCTTTTTTGCATCCACGCCATCGGCGGTGATGTTCTCTTCTACGAGCAACTGGCTAAGGCGCTCGGGCCGAGCCAGCCGTTCTATGCATTTCAGTCTCCGCTGGTTGCCGATCCCGATCGGCGCGATTTGACTGTCGAAGAGATGGCCGCGCTCTACGTCAAGGAGATGCGCGCCTTCTTTCCGCAGGGCCCCTATCTGCTCGGCGCGGCTTCGTATGGCGGATTCGTGTTGTACGAGATGGCGCGGCAACTTCAGGAGCAGGGCGTGACTCCCGCCGCAGTCATCATGTTCGACGTGTGGGTTCCCGGCAGCGGCCAGCATTTTGGCACGGACGTCAAGCTGGCCAAGTTTTGGCGCAACATTCGCGACGGCGGAGCACGTTACCTCGGCAAGAAATTTTGGGAGAAGAGCGAATATTACTGGTCCAAGTTCATGGAACACGTGGTGCTTCCCGCGGGAGTAAAAGTCTACCGGATAATGGGGCGGCCGCTTTCGCCGGCATTACGCTTCCACTGGGTCTCGCAGGGCCATTGGTATGCGCTTTCGCATTACACCTTCAAACCCTTTCCTGGGAAAATCACGCTGGTGCGCGCCACGGATCGCGGTCCAGAGGTGCTCGGCCGCAGCGAGGATCTCACGCTCGGCTGGGGCGATCTCGCGCAGGGGGGCGTCGAGATTGTCGACGTGCCGACCAAGCACATGTTCATGCTCTTCGATCCTTACGCGGCAACCTTCGCGGAGACGCTCAAGACCATCCTGCCCTTGTAGCGCTCGACTGCCGAGGAATCATCGGTGGTCAGGGCTTGGCATCCGAAGGGAATCGTTCACGCACCAGTTGCAATGCTTCTTCCGCCGTCGCGATGGTTCCCTCCAGCTGCGCATCTTCCGCCGCGCGCAACATTTCGCGGAATCGCGCGCCCGGCGGGTATCCCGCGGCAATCAGTTCCCTGCCCGTGATCAGCGGCTGTGGCCGCATTGCTTCCTCAGGCATCGAGGAGAAACGCTCGCGTACAAACTCCCAGTTTTCCAGGTTGCCGCTCGCGGCCAGGCAATCCATGCGGTGCAGCGCCAGGTGCTCGTCGAACCGATCCAGGCGGAAGAAGCGCTTGAGCGTGGAAGTCTTCATGCGATGGGCATCCATGAATCGCATGTGGTTCTCGACGAGCGCCAGCACCTGCCGCGTCTCTTCATTGGAAAAGCGGAAGCGCCGGCAGATTTCCGCAACCATGGCGATGCCGATCTCCACGTGCCCGTCGAAGCGGATGCGATCGGGCGCGCGGCGGAAAGTCGGCGGCTTGCCCACATCGTGCAGCAACGCGCCCCATGCGAGCGTAATTGAGCATGCCGGCGGCAATTGTTCGAGCAGCATTAACGTGTGAATCCACACGTCGCCCTCGGGATGGTATTGCGGCGGCTGCTCCACGCCCTTCATGTGCGCAATCTCCGGTAGCACTTCGGCGAGCAGTTCGGTTTTGTCGAGCAGCTCAAAGGCGCGACGCGCATGGCCCTCGGTAAGCATTTTTGTGAGCTCATCGCGTACGCGCTCGTGACTCACGGCGTGAATCCGCGGGGCAAGCGTGCGAATGGCGCGCTGGGTTTCAGGCTCAAGCTCGAAACCGAAGCGCGCCGCGAAGCGAACCCCGCGCAACATGCGCAGATGGTCTTCTTCAAAGCGCAGTTCCGGACGCCCGATGGCGCGCACTACTCCAGCATCCAGGTCGGCGAGGCCGCCGACAAAATCCAGCACCGCATCGCGAAGAAGTCTCGGATCAGAAATACTCTCATCCAAAGGGCTGCCTCCGCGCAGTGGGCGCAACGGGTCCAACAGGAGCCCGTTGATGGTGAAATCGCGGCGCTGCACGTCCTCCTGGGCACTCATCGTGTAACGCACCGCGTCGGGATGGCGACCGTCGGAATAGGCAAGGTCCGAGCGGAACGTCGCGACTTCGGTCACAAAGCCGGCATCTTCCATCTCCGGCGCAACCAGAACCACTCCGAAATGCGCGCCCACGGCAAAGGTCCGCGGAAACATGTCCAGCACAACGTCGGGCGTCGCGTTGGTAGCCACGTCGTAGTCTTCCGGCTCGCGCCCCAGCAGCAGATCGCGCACGCACCCGCCGGCAAGATACGCCTCGTACCTGTGGGCGCGAAGAATCTCGATGATTCGCAAAGCTGCTTCGAACTGAAGTGTGCTGTCCATCGTCGCTGTTCCTATTCTCACCCCGCTAGGCGGCGCAAGCGAAGGGCCAAACTCAGCCCGCGCCACAGAATACACTGAGAATATGCCCCGCTCCGGCCTGATTCTCGGCATTGAAAGCTCCTGCGACGAAACTGCCGCGGCAGTCGTGGAGCGTGGCGCGCGCACCGTTTCTTCCGTGGTCGCATCACAGATCGCGACGCACGCCCGCTACGGTGGCGTGGTGCCGGAGCTGGCCAGCCGCGAGCATCTCCGCGCCATTGTTCCCGTGGTTCGCGCCGCGCTGGCCGAGGCGCACCTTACGCTCGCCGATCTCGATGCCATCGCTGTGACCTCCGGCCCGGGCCTCGCTGGAGCGCTCCTGGTAGGCATTACCTACGCCAAGGCCCTCGCCTTTGCGAACCATCTTCCGTTGATCGCCGTGAATCACCTCGAAGGGCACATTCACGCGGTGTTGTTGAACGACAGAGAGACCGAGAATGCGGCCGGAGCTGACGCAAAGGGCGCGAATCGCGCAGCCCTGCATGACGATGCGGCTTTGGCGCTCGTCGTCTCCGGCGGGCACACGCACCTTTATCTGGCACGCCCTGCGCAGGGAGCGTGGAACTACACGCTCGTGGGCCGCACCGTGGACGACGCCGCGGGCGAGGCCTTCGACAAAGTTGCGAAATTGCTCGGCCTCGGCTATCCCGGCGGTCCGTGGATCGACGCGCTGGCAAAATTTGGCAATCCCAACGCTGTGCCTTTTTCGTTCGCGCAAATCAAAACCAAGGCACATCTGGAAGGTAAGCCTGCGCGCACTAAGGCGGCCAAGATCGCGCCCATTGCGCGCCTCGACCCGCATTTCCTGTTTTCGTTTTCAGGAATCAAGACCGCAGTGCTGCGCTACGTGGAGCTGCACGGATTGCGCGCCGAGGCAAGAGCCCGGGTGAGCCGTGTGCTCACGGATTTTCGCCAGCCGCAGACGCGCGAAGAAGCACTCGCTCTCTGCCCGCAGCCGACATTGGATTTGATCGCCAGCTTTCAGCATGCGGTAATCGGGGATTTGATGAAAAAGACTTTCGCCGCGGCGGAATCCCTGAGCGCACGGCGCATTCTGGTCACTGGGGGCGTGGCCGCAAATCGCGAGCTGCGCGAGCGCTTCACGCGAGAAGCCGCGGCGCGTGGCGTGCGGATTGCCTTCCCTACTCTGGCGCTCTCCACCGACAACGCGGCCATGATTGCAGCCGCCGCATGGCCGCGATTGCTGGCCGAAGATTTCGCTCCGCCAGAACTGAGCGCCGACCCTTCGCTGGCGCTGCGCTGACTCAAAATCCGCAGCGGCATCCGGCAATCACAAGATCGTGGAAGTCCGCGGCTGGCACGTGCGCGAGGCAACACTAGAATTTGACACTAGCGTGGTAGACTCGTTGGGTTTAGAGGAGTGTGCATGAGAAATTTGTTGCGCATTGCGGGGCTGGTTGCTTTCCTGGCTGTGCTGCCGGCGGCGAACGCGGCGGATGCAAGTGGAACCTGGAAGGGAGCCTTTGATTTTCAGGGTTCGAACATACCGTTGGCGTTCCATTTCACGGTTGCAAACGGCGCGGTGACGGGAACTGTGGAAGGATTACCGACCACGCCCGCGGAACTGCACGACGGCAAATTGGATGGCAGCACGGTCACGTTTTGGGTGAACACCGATTTCCAGGGACAGACCTACAAGCTGGTGTTCAAGGGAACAATTTCCGCGGCCGGGGATCAGATTGCACTTAGCTTCGGGACGGAGGATGGAACCTGGGGCACGCAGATGACCGCTGCAAGAAGCGCGGAGACGGCGCCCGCGTTGGCCGGGCTTGATGTCACCGGAACATGGAAGGGGAGCTTCGATTTTCAGGGCACGAACATGCCGCTGACGATCCATTTGACGAGCGCGGCCGGCGTGGTGACGGGAACGGTGGAAGGATTGCCGACGACGCCCGCGGAGATTCACGAGGGCAAGCTCGACGGCGACACGGTGAGCTTCTGGTTGAACACCGATTACCAGGGACAGATGTACAAGCTGATCTACAAGGGCAAGGTCACTACCGGTCAGATCGCGTTCAGCTTCGGGACCGATGATGGAAGCTGGGGCGCGCAAATGACGGCGACGAAGGCGATGTAAACGTAGAAAACCTGGATCAAACCTCAGAAATCATGGGACGTTGGGCCGCGTACTGTTAATCTCTAGCCAGCGGATTCCCCACGGTGTAGTTCTGGAGGTCGTCCATGCTCGACACCGGCGATGCTAGTAGTGTGTACCTGTCGAGCGACGCGCGGGCGCGCACTGATGCGATCGGGCGGAGTGCGCAGCACAAGGCTGCAGTACGCCTTCTGCCGCTGCTCGCCATTGGCTACGGCCTCTCCTACATGGACCGCATCAACATCAGCTTTGCCTCGCTGCAGATGAATCGCGATCTGCACTTCAGCGCATCGGTTTACGGATTTGGCGCGGGACTTTTCTTCATCGGGTACGCGCTGTGCGAGGTGCCGTCGAATTTGATGCTGCTGCGCTTCGGGGCGAAGCGGTGGCTGGCGCGGATCATGTTTACCTGGGGGTTGCTGGCAGCGGCGATGTTGTTTGTGCGCACGCCGCTCGAGTTTAACGTGCTGCGGTTCCTGCTAGGCATGGCCGAGGCCGGGTTCTTTCCCGGCGTCGTCTATTACCTGACACTGTGGTTTCCGGCGCGCATGAGAGCACGAGCGGTGAGCCGGTTCTATATTGCGTTGCCCCTGAGTTCGGTGGCGATGGGCTCGCTGGCCGGATGGCTGCTGGGACTTGGCGGGAAATTGGGGCTTTCGGGCTGGCAATGGTTGTTTTTGGTGGAGGGTTTGCCAACAGCGATGTTCAGCCTGGTGATTTTGAAGATGCTGCCGGACGGACCGGCTAAGGCGACATGGCTGACTGCGGAAGAAATGACGTGGCTCGAGAGCCAGCTCAAGGCCGACGGAGAAAAGGCGCACCTGGGGCACAGTGCCGGAGTGGCGAAGGCGCTGCTTGAGCCGAAGGTGTGGATGATCGGCGCGTACTTTTTCTTCGCGCTCACCGCCAGCTACGCATACGGTTTTTCCCAACCCGCGATTTTGCAGGGAGCGACGGGCTGGAGCATAAAAACTGTCGGGTACCTGGTAGCGTGTTTTGGATTGGCGGGCGCGGTGGGAATGCTGCTGAACGGCGCGCACTCCGATCGCCGCGGTGAACGGGCGCTGCATTGCATTGTTCCCTGCCTCGTGATGGCTGCCGGCTATTTGACGGCGAGTTATGCCAAACAGCCGTGGCTGGTGGTTGCCGCACTGGCCGCGAGTTTCATCGCTTTCACATCGATGCTGGGTCCGGCGGTGGCGGTTCCCACGGAGTTTCTTGCCGGACGGGCGGCAGCGGCAGGCATTGCGGCCATGAACACGATCACCATGTTCGCCGGATTCGTGGGGCCGTACTGGATGGGCGTGATGAAGGACCATACGGGGAGCTATGACGCGGGATTGAGAGGGCTGGTGCTGCCTTGCCTGTTTGCAGCGGGAACGATGTACGCGCTGACGCGCAGCCTGGCGCGACGGCCCGTTGCGGCCGGGGCGGAACTAGCGGAAGAGGCAGTGTGACGGAGCGCCGCCCAGTAGCTGGTTGGTGAGGGATAACGCTATGGCGCAACCGCTGCCGGCAAGATGTCTTCCACGTCGACCCATTGCGTGGGATAGTTGCCGGTGTAGCAGGCCGTGCAATAACCTACTTTTTTCTCGTCCTGGACTGACTGCAACAGCCCATCGAGCGACAGATATGCCAGCGAGTCCGCCTCGATGTAGTGGCGGATCTCTTCGACGGAATGATTGGCCGCGATGAGCTCTTTTTTGCTGGGCGTGTCGACCCCGTAGAAACATGGCGAAATGGTGGGCGGGCAACTGATGCGCAGATGCACTTCAGTGGCGCCTGCACCGCGCACCATGCGAACAATTTTACGGCTCGTCGTTCCGCGGATGATGGAGTCGTCAATGAGGATGACGCGCTTGCCTTCAAGCAAATTGTGCACGGGGTTGAGCTTGAGGCGGACGCCGAAGTCGCGCACGCGCTGCTCAGGTTCAATGAAGGTGCGGCCGACGTAGTGGTTGCGGATAAGGCCAAAGCGGAAAGGGATGCCGGCCTCTTCAGCGTAGCCGAGCGCGGCGGTCACGCCGGAGTCGGGCACGGGCACGACCACATCGGCGGGCACGCCGGATTCGCGCGCGAGCTGGCGGCCCATCTGGTCGCGCGACTCCTGTACCCAACGGCCATAAATGCGCGAGTCGGGACGCGCGAAGTAGACATGCTCGAAGACGCAACTCGATTGCGGCATGCCGCTCGCGTACTGGCGGCTGGTGACGCCATCTTCTGAGACCATCACCAGTTCGCCGGGAAGAATGTCGCGGATGAATTCGGCGCGAAGCAGATCGAATGCGCAGGATTCCGACGCGAAGACGACCGTGTCGGGCCCGCCGGGATTTTTCATGCGGCCCATGGAAAGCGGCCGGAAGCCACGCGGATCGCGCGCGGCAAAGATGCGGTCGCGCGTCATCATGACAATCGAAAACGCACCTTCAACCTGCGAGAGCGAATCGGCGATGGCGTCGACCAGCGAACCGGCGCTGGAGTGCGCGATGAGTTGCACGATGATTTCGGAGTCCGAGGTGGTTTGGAAATATGCGCCATCGCGTTCCAGGCGGGAGCGCACGTTGCCAAGGTTCACAAGGTTGCCGTTGTGCGCGATGGCGATAAGGCCCTTGGTGGAATCGACGCGAATGGGCTGCGCATTGAGCAGCGCCGAATCGCCGGTGGTGGAATAACGTGTGTGGCCGATGGCCATGTGGCCGGGAAGCTTGGCCAGCACATCGTCCGTGAAGATCTCCGAAACCAGGCCCATGCCTTTAATGTTGGCAAGTCGCTGTCCGTCGGCGGTGGCGATGCCGGCTGACTCCTGGCCGCGATGTTGCAGTGCATAGAGGCTGAGGTAGGCTTCGCGCGCGGCGTGGGGATGGCCGTAGATGGCGACGACGCCGCATTCTTCGTGGAGCTTGTCTGTACTGCGCGCACGGCGAATCGCCGCTTCGCGGCCAGGCTGACTGCCCGCAGAAGTTTTGATCAACTCAGACTCGTCTGCAACGCCGGGGACCCCCTGAAACAGCAGCCTGCTCATGCGGGGACCTCATCATGGAGATTGGCTTCAAGCGCGGACGCCCAGAGCGTGCGAAGCTCGGTGAGCGGCGCGGAGATGAAGGTCTGACCGTCAACCAGGATTTCGAACCGATTTCCGCCCGTGGTTCCGATGCGTGCGGAGAAGAAATTGTTCTGACTGGCCATGGCATCGATCTCGGCGAGATCGCCGTGATGCGCCGTGACAAGGACGGTGGAAGCGGGCTCGGCAAAAAGACCGAAGAGAGGATGCGCGAGAAGCGACGGGTCCTGCTCGACAGTAGCGCCGACGCCTTTGGTAAATGTGGCTTGCGCCAGCGCAACGGCGATGCCGCCGTCGGAGATATCGCGTGCGGAACGAATGAGCTTGCGCCACGCGAGCACGGCCAGCAAATTGTGCAGGCTGGCTTCGGCGTCGAGATCAAGCGCGGGCGGAGTGCCCCAAGTAGCTCCCAAAACCACTTTGGCGAATTCGGAGGAACCAAATGCGGTGAGATTCTTCTCCGCTTCGGCGTCGCTCGCGTCCGTCTCTGCTTGCGCTCTGGGTTCGCGCTCCAGCGCAGGAAGCGGGTATTGGCTGATGGGCGGAGGATTGAGGGGAACCTTGAGCTTCGGATCAGGCTCCTGGCCACGCGGAATCGGCCAGAGCAGCACAATGGCGTCTTTCTCGCGTTGGAAGCTCGCGGGCACTGCCTTCGTCGCGTCTTCCAGAATGCCGACGATGCCGAGGACCGGAGTGGGATAAATGCCTTCGCCGCGTGTCTCGTTAAATAAGGACACGTTGCCGCCGGTAATCGGCGTGCCCAGCGCGGTGCAGGCTTCGGCAATGCCATCGATGGCGGCGGAAAGCTGCGCCATGATCTCGGGCTTTTCCGGATTGCCGAAGTTGAGGCAGTTGGTGGCGGCGACGGGCGTTGCGCCGGTGCAGGCGACCTTGCGCGCGGCTTCAGCGACGGCATGCATGGCGCCGAGTTTGGGATCGAGCCAAGCCCAGCGGCCGTTGCCATCGAGAGCCATAGCGAGACCGCGCTCGTGGCCCGGAGTTCCCGTTCCCTTAATGCGCATCACGCCGGCTTCGCCGCCGGGTCCCTGTACGGTATTGGTCTGCACCATCGAGTCGTACTGCTCGTGGATCCAGCGCTTGGAGGAGATGTTTGAGGAGGCGAGAAGTTTTTTCAGATCCGCCAAATAGTCGCGATCTTTGCCCAGCCCGGCGAGCGCCTCGGCCGGAGGGTCGTGCGAAACCGGTGCTTTCCATGTGCCGACGGGCCGGTGGTACAGTGGCGCATCGTCGGTGAGCGATTGATTGGGAATGTCGGCGACCAGCTCGCCGTGATGAAAGATGCGCAATCGCGGCTGGGGCTGCACGACGCCGACAATCACGGCATCGAGTCCCCACTTTGCGAAGACGCGCAGCACTTCCAATTCGCGGCCGTTTTCCGCCACCAGCAGCATGCGCTCCTGGCTTTCAGAAAGCATGATTTCGTAGGCGCTCATGCCGGTTTCGCGCTGCGGAACCAGATCGAGCTTGACGTCGAGACCGACACCGCCGCGCGCGCCCATTTCGCAGGTGGAGCAGGTGAGGCCGGCCGCGCCCATATCCTGAATGCCCACGATGGCGCCGGTCTGCATGGCCTCAAGACACGCTTCGAGCAGCAGCTTCTCCATGAACGGATCGCCGACCTGCACGTTGGGGCGCTTCTGTTCGGAGCCTTCCTTGAATTCCTCGCTCGCCATCGTCGCGCCATGAATGCCATCGCGACCGGTCTTGGCTCCGACGTAGATCACGGGATTGCCCGTGCCGCTGGCCTTACCGTAGAAGATCTCGTCCTTGCGGACCAGGCCGAGCGCAAAAGCGTTGACGAGGGGGTTGCCGCTGTAACAGGACTCGAACTTGGTTTCGCCGCCGAGGTTGGGCACGCCAAAACAGTTGCCGTAGCCGGCGATGCCGCTCACCACGCCTTCGACAATGGCGTGATTCCTATGCACCAATTCGCGGTCGGCAGCGTCCGGTTCAATCAGCCCGAAGCGCAATGAGTCCATCACGGCCAGTGGCCGCGCGCCCATGGTGAAGATGTCGCGCAGAATGCCGCCCACGCCGGTGGCCGCGCCCTGGAAAGGCTCAATATAGCTGGGGTGGTTGTGGCTTTCGATCTTGAAGGCGCAGGCCCATCCGTCGCCCACATCGATAATGCCGGCATTTTCGCCCGGCCCCTGCACTACGCGCTCGCTTTTGGTGGGCAGGCGCTTGAGGTGCACGCGGCTCGATTTATACGAGCAGTGCTCGCTCCACATCACGCTGTAAATGCCGAGTTCGGTGAGCGAAGGCGTGCGGCCGAGGGCCGCGAGAATGCGGTCGTATTCCTCAGCAGTGATGCTGTGCTGGGCCAGCAACTGCGGGGTTACGGTGGTTGGCTCGGGAACGACGGCGGAGGGGGCGCTGGTCATCGTTGATGCCTTCATTGTCGCATGGGAGTCGCAGACACGAACCGGAATGCGAATGTGGAAAGCTCGCCGCAATAGGACAGTTGCCCGCGGCCGCGCGGGCCGCTTTGTGGCAGATAAGGCAAGGCCTATGCGATACTTGGGAAGCGGAACCCCTCCCTGGCCGGGATGGCGGAACTGGCAGACGCAGCGGACTCAAAATCCGCCGACCCTTGCGGTCATGGGGGTTCGACCCCCCCTCCCGGCACCAATAAACACCTTATTCTCAATGACTTATGCGGCTCTAAGCACTGAGCGCTCGCGAAGGCTCAAGCTGATTTAAATAAATCGACTGCGATGGGACACCGTCAGAATTACCAGCACGCAACGCCGATTCGCGGTATCAATAAGAGTGCAGAGCGAATAGTCGCAGTGGAACCCACCTCCGATTTTTTCCGCTCCTATTCCGCCTGCTCTCGTTGCAAATCACGTTCGCGCAGCCACGTGAAGATGACTGGGGTCACGATCAGCACGTGGAGCAGAGAGCTCAGCATCCCGCCCAGCACGGGCGCGGCAAGTGGCCTCATGAACTCCGCGCCTGTGCGGGTGGACCAGAGAAGCGGCAGCAATCCCGCTACAACTGTGGCCACGGTCATTACCTTGGGACGAAGCCGCAGCAGGGCGCCTTCAATTACGGCTGCATGCAAGCCGGCGCGGGTCAGTTGGCCATCGGCTGCTTTGCGCCGTGCGACGGCTTCCTCAAGATAGATGACCATCACTACGGCAGTTTGCACGGCGGTTCCGAACAGAGCGATAAAGCCTACCCAGACCGCGACCGAAAAGTTGAGCCCGAGAATCTTGACGAGGAAAATGCCGCCGCTGAGCGCAAAGGGTACGGCCAGCAGAACGTGTGCGGCTTCCCTGGCTGAGTGATAAGTGCGATAGAGCAGAACGAAAATCACAAGCAGCACAATGGGAATCACCATTTCGAGGCGCTTCCGCGCGCTGATCTGGTTCTCATATTGGCCGCTCCACTCGATGTAGTATCCCGGCGGCATCTTTATCCGTTCGCTGACAGCGCGCTGAGCCTGATCAACAAATCCTCCCACGTCGCGCCCGCGCACATTCAACAACACCGCTCCGCGTAACAAGCCGTTTTCGCTCGTGATCATCGACGGTCCCATGATTGTTTTCATCGTGACGACTTTGCTGAGCGGCACCTGTGCGCCGCCGCTTCCCATCACAAGCACTTCGTCCAGTTGCTGTGGGTTCTCGCGGAAATCGCGCGCATAGCGAACGCGGACCGGGAATCGCTGCCTGCCCTCAATCGTGGTGGTCAGATTCTTCCCGCCGATCGCGGTTTCGATCGCGTCTTCGACATCGGCCACATTCAATCCGTACCGGTCCGCGGCAGCACGATCGACGGTCATCTCCAGATACGGCGAACCCGTAGTCCGCTCGGCATAGAGATCGACGGCGCCTGGAATCTGAGCTACGACTTCTTTGATCTCTTCCGACTTGGCTTCAATCACGCCAAGATCGGGACCGAAGACCTTGATGCCAACCTGGGTGCGAATGCCGGTGGAGAGCATGTCGATACGGTTGCGGATCGGCTGTGTCCAAATGTTCGTGACGCCGGGAATCTGCAACTTTTCGTCGAGCCGGGCGAGGATTGCGTCTTTCGTAAGCCCCTTGGGCCACTGGTCCTTTGGCTTGAAGGTAATGGTTGTCTCTCTCATGTTCACCGGCGCAGGGTCGGTGGATGTTTCCGCGCGGCCGACTTTGCCCACTACCATCGCGACGGCTGGATCCGCGGAAATGATCAGGTCCTGCTGGCGAAGGATGCGCGTGGCCTCGGTGAGCGAGATGCGCGGGTCAGTGATGGGCATGAAAAGCGCCGTCTCTTCATCGAGCGGCGGCATGAATTCGGAGCCAATGGTTGTGGCCGTATAGAGCGCGCCGATGAGCAACGCCATGGCCGCGCCCAGTGTGATGATCCTGTGGCCGAGCGCCCAGCGCAGGACAGGCTGATAGATGGCGCGCAGGATGCGCATAATCGGATTCTCATTTTCGCTGTGCAGCTTGCCGCGAATCAGGAATGTGCACAAAACCGGAACCAGAGTGATGGCCAGAATAGTGGAGCAGACCATGGCAAACGTCTTGGTAAAGGCCAGAGGATGAAACATCTTGCCTTCCATGCCTGTGAGCGCGAAGACCGGGACGAAGGCGAGAATGATAATGACCATGGCGAAAGAGATCGGCCTGCCCACAAGCCGCGCGGCTTTGAGCGTGATCTCGCCGATGTGATCGCGATAGTTGCCGTGCTCCGCTTCGTATTGCTCGGCCTGGCGAATCACGTTTTCCGTCATTACAATACCCGCATCGACCAGCACGCCGATAGCGATGGCGATTCCTCCCAGGGACATGATGTTCGACGAGATGCCCGCGCCTTTCATGAACAGGAAAGCGCCCAGCACCGCAAGAGGCAGCGGAATGGTAACCACCAGGATGCTGCGGAAGTGCCACAGAAAAAGCACGTGCGCCAGCGTGACCAGAATCAGTTCTTCAATCAGCGCATGGCGCAGCGTGTCGACCGCGTGATCGATGAGGATGCTGCGGTCATAGAAAGGAACGATGCGGACACCCGCAGGCAAGCCCGGCTGAATCTCGGCAATCTTCTGCTTTACGGCTTCGATGACCTCGCGCGCGTTGGCGCCGTAACGGATGACGACCACGCCGCCCACAGCTTCTTTTCCATCCTTGTCAAGAACGCCGCGTCGGAACTCGGGACCAAGCTGAACGCTGCCTACATTCCCCACAGTCACCGGCGTTCCGTTGTAAGCGCCAAGCGAAATATTCTCAATGTCTTTCAGGCCGTTGATCAGTCCGATGCCGCGTATCATCTCCTCTGTATCACCGGCTTCAATCACTTTTGCGCCCACGTTGTTGTTGCTTTGCTCCACGGCGGAGACAACATCCTTAAGTGCAACGTTGTAGGCGCGCAGCTTGATGGGATCGAGATCGATCTGGTACTGCTTCACGAATCCGCCGACGCTTGCGACTTCGGCCACTCCCGGCACGGAGTTCAACTGGTACTTCACATACCAGTCCTGAATGGAATGCAGTGTGCCGCTGTCGTAAGGCCCTTCGACCGTGTACCAATAGACTTGGCCCACTCCGGTTGCATCGGGGCCCATCATGGGCGTCACGCCCGCAGGCAGAAAACTGCCTGCAAGACTGAGCCGCTCCAACACGCGCGTCCGGGCAAAGTAAATGTCGACGGAGTCTTCGAAGATGACGTTCACCATCGAGAACCCGAATGCCGAAGCGGAACGAACCGTGCGCACATGCGGGAGGCCTTGCAGGTTCACGGTGAGCGGATAGGTGATCTGGTCTTCCACTTCCTGTGGGCTGCGGCCCTGCCACTCGGTGAAGACGATGACCTGGTTCTCGCTCAGATCGGGAATGGCGTCGATGGGCGTGTGCAACAGCGCCCAGTAGCCCCAAATCGCCAGCACGGCATAGACAGCCAAAATCAGCCAGCGGTTCTTCATCGAGAATTCGATAATGCGGTTGATCATTGCCGGCTCCTACTTCGCGCTGAGGTGAGTGTGTGTTGAGGCAATGACGCTGCCATTCTTGCGCGCCTCAACAAGCACGGCCCATGTTCCCGACATCGGCGGCTGAACCTTGCCGGCGTACACCTGGCGGCCGTCAGCCCACTGTAGTTCGAAGGGACTCTTCATCTCCGGCATTCCCATTGAAGGCATTGCGGGCATGATGAGCGTGACTGTAACTTTGGCGTCGGCGATCGGCTTGCCGCTGGCATCGGTCAAATTCACGTGAACAGGATTGTCTTCGCCTGCCTTCAGCGGATCGGCGTCTGCGTGAAACTCAATCTGCGCGGAGCCGGCTTCAGCACTTTTCCCCGGCGAGGTTGCGGCGGGAGTTTGCCCTTGCGACCCGGCGCCAAACTCTTTTGAACCGCCATAGAGGCCGGACATACCTGAACTCAAATGTGCCTGCGAGTCAATCAGGAAGTTGCCGTTGAGAACCACTTTGTCGCCGAGCGCCAGTCCACTGGAAACCGGGTACAGATCGTCAGAGGGCGCACCCACCTGGACCTCGCGTGCCTCAAAGACGCCGTTGGGTCTGGCTAGATAAACGATCTTTCGCGTCCCTGTATCGAGCACTGCCGAGCGCGGAACTACGATGGTCGGCTGCGCCGCGCGGCTCACAAAAGTTGCGGTGACAAACATGCCCGGCAAAAGACGCATCCCCGGATTGGCCACATGCACATGCACCGGAACCGTGCGCGTCTGCGGATTGGCGGCAGGCTCGATAAAGTCTACGCGGCCATGGATGGTCTGGTTGGGCAGCGACTCCGCGGTGATATCAACTTCCTGTCCCTGCTGAATCTGAGGCAACTGCTCCTCGTACACATCGGCCTTGATCCAGACCTGGCTGAGATCGGCCACGGTAAATAGCGTGTCACCCGCATTCACATACTGCCCCTGCGTCACCTTGCGATCGACAACCGTTCCCGAGGCATAGGCGTAGATGGTCACATGAGGGACGCCATCTTTCTCTGGCGCATCAATTTGTTTCTCGCTAATGCCCCAAAGCTCCAGCTTGTGCAGGCTCGCCTTTACTAGCGCATCGGCCTGTGTGCGAGCAAAGGCATCATCCGACTGGACGAGCCCTTTGCGGTTCTCCTCAGCCAGGCGATATTCCTCGATGGCCGTTGCAACTTCAGGACTGTAGATTTCAGCCACCGGCTGGCCGCTGCGCACACGCTCTCCCGTGTATTGCACGTAGAGTTTGTCCACGCGGCCACCGATCCGTGCGCTCACCGCCGCGAGCTGCGCCTCCGGCTGTTCCACCCGGCCAAAGGCGTCGATGTCCGTCTTGAGCGACGCGGTGCGAACTTCGGCAATCTGCACTCCGGCTGCGGTGATTTCGGCGGGGCTCAGTTCCACGGTTGTGCCGGGTTGCGTGCCCTGTGCGGAGTTTGAAGCGGCGACTGGCTGCGGGGATGACGCAGGTTGTGTCGCAGCGCCCGTCGATTCGATTGCGAAGAAATGCGTTCCTCGTGCGCCAAGCAGGGCGAGTGCCAGCACGGCGATCAGTGTGCCAGCCCCCGCGCCGATTGCGATCAACTTTTTCTCTCTGGCAGTCATTTGCTACTCCAATCTGTGCTGGGTCGGTTTGGGCTCAAAGTACCTGAATAGGAAGAGTCTGTATTGGATTGGGCTGGCTCCGCGCCCGCTGTCTCGGGAAGCTGAGCGCCGATGGTGCGTTCCAGCTCCGCCACGCCGGCATCCGTGGCCGACAATGCCTTGTAGTAGGCAACCTGGATGTCGAGAAGAAGGTTCTGGCTATCGATCAGCGTCAAGAACTCGGCGCGATTGTTCTGATAAGCAGCTGTCGAAGCTTTGAATGCCGCCTCTGCTTGCGGCAGCAGCGTATCGCGATACAACTTCACACGCTTCTCCGCTGCGAGGGTCGCGATCTGCGCCTGCCGTACTTCCAGGAACACGGCGGAAGTCCGCGTTTCGAGATCGGCTTGCGCAACTTCCGTCGCCGCATCGGCCTGCTTCGCCTCGCCCTCATGGCGATCGCGATTCAACCAGGGCAGATTCATAGTCATCTCCGCCATGTACGCGTTGCGCGATGCAGAGCCGGCCGGCATCACCATATAGCCGAGCGCCGCAGTGAAATCGGGCTTCATGGCTAGTCGCGTTGCCTGGCCTTCGCTCTTTGATTTCGCAATCTGCGTGCGCAGCCCAGCAAGCTCGGGACGATTCAGAATCGCCAACCGCTCTAGTTCCTCAATCGGCGGCAGATTTCTAACGGCCGCATAGTTGCCCGCAAGTTCCAGCTCCTCTTCCGGATTCCGTCCCAGCAAGACGTTCAAACCTGCGCGCGCGGTGTCCCGCTCTTCGTCCAGTTCAATCAGCTGCTCATCGAGCCGTGTGATCGCCATCTGCGCCCGCAGCACATCAGCCTGCGGAACCTTGCCCGTCGTATATTGAACCAGCGTTACGGACAGCGCCTCTTTGAGCAGCGACGTCTGGCGATCGAGCAGCTTCCTCTCGTCGCCGTTCCGCATCAGGTCGGCGCATGCCTTGCGCACCTCGGCCGCCACCTCCTGCCGCGTCGATTCGAGATCGCTGGCCGCTGCTTCCGCATCATCCCCGGCGACCTTGGCGCGAACGTCCCGCTTCTCTTTGCTCAGGAAAGTCTGCTGCACGCTGAACATCATCTGAGCCTGATTCAAATCCCATGGCTTCTTGAGCGGCGTATCCCAATCGCGCACCATGAACATGGGATCGTCGAGGCTGCGCGCGGTGGTTGTCTTGAGCTGAGCAAGCGACAATCGCCGCACCGACGCGCGAATTTCAGGATTGGATTGGAGGGCTTCCGCCACCGCTTCGTCCACTGACAGCGGCGCGGCGGTTGGACTCTGCGGCAAACTCGGGGCCAGCGCGGAGGGCGGCTCGGTCTGCCCGAAACAGATAAGGGACACCGCCAGCATCAGCGGCGCAACAACAAGATTGGATTTCACTCTTCAACTCCGTGGAAAAGGGCAAGGCGATTGATTCAGGGCGCAAAACTGCACACCCCGGCAAGCCGCGGCGAAGGTGAAGAGCTAGATTCGAAGGATGGACGCACCCGCAGGCGGAGACTGCGGAGGGATGACTGCTGAAACCGTAAGCTCACTCGGTGAAGAGAGTTCTTTCGAGGAGACAAACTGCTGCGCAGCGGAAGCTGTCACCGAACTGGTAACAGCAGGCGCAACCGCAACGGCCGGCAAAGTTGGCCGCACAGCGCAGCAAGTGCTGTGAATCGTCGCGCAAGACTCGGACATGGAAGCGCAGCAAGCGCGTCGGGCCTTATGCCCGTGTTGCAGGCAGATTTCAGCAGGCGCAACCAGGGTGCCTATCAACAAAATGGCCACGGCCGCGCGTTGGAAGACGCCTTGCAACATGGTTTCAGCTTACGCCGATGGACGGATTTCGCGGTGATGTAGATCACCTGCGAACCTGAACTGCCGGATCCCGGGCCGACGCATTTGTGGCGCCTTCAAGAGCTGCGTTTCTTGCGTTTTGGTAGTTCTTGAGCGTCTGATATTTTCCAATAACTTATTGAGAATCAGCGAGATCGGTCAATCCTATTCGCAATCAAGAACTCCAGGAGTTCATCCGGCTCAGCCCAGGACAAATGCCTGAAACCGATTGCGCCTCACGAACGACGACCCATGCGACAGTCGATGTACAGGATGTGAGACTTGACCTGATCCTCAAGCTTTTTCTGAATTGCGCGAATAGCGAATCACTTCGACACGGGACATGGCGATCAAGCCTTCTTCCACCATCGAGTCCAGATGCGGGATCAGCTTCTCGATTTGCTCCTCACTATCGATGATGGTCAGCATGATCGGCGCGTCTTTTGAAAACGTCCAATGACTGGCGTGGTGGATTCTGGTGCTGGCGCCGTAGCCTTCGATCCCGCGATACACGGTGGCGCCCGCCATTCCGAGTTCCATACATTTGGCGACAATCGCTTCGTACAAGGGCTTGCTCTGCCATTTGTCGGCCTCGCCGAAGTGAATGCGTAACATGCGCCCTTGAAATTGGTCTTTCATCGCTGAACCTCCGCTCAAACTGCAGCGCTTCCCGACTGCGGCTCCGACGGATCAACATCCAGAGCGCGGTAGGAGTACTTGATGATGTCCACGTCTGAGAACACGACCAGGCCCTCTTCCACCATCTGCTCTACAAGCGGCAGAAAGGACCGCAGCTTCTCTTCCGTATCGACGGCCGAGAGCATGATGGAGCTATCGTGCGACAGGTGCAGAGCTTTGTCCTTGTGAATCCGCCGATGTGCGCCATAGCCGAGAATGCCGCGATAGACCGTGACGCCAGCGATATCGTTGGCTCGCATGGCTTCGACAAGCGCCTGGTAAAGAGGCTTGTCTCTCCAGCGATCCGATTCGCCGATGTAAATGCGCATCATCTTTGCTTTGCCTTCCATCTTCACGTGCGCAGGAGGAGTGGCCTTCTTCGGCTTCGAGATTTGTGCCGGCTTGGCCAGCGTGGTCTCCTGAATCTCGATCATTCCGCTTCCAGCCAACTCTTCCAGCTTCCCAAGCAGCTCGTCGACTTTCTCCCGGGATTCAATGAATTCGATCTTGAGCGGAAGGTTGTCCGAGATCTCAACAATGCTGGCGGAGTGCATGTGATGATCCGCGCCGAATCCGGCGATTCCCTTGAGCACTGTCGCGCCGGACACTCCCCGGTAAAAGAGGAAGTCGAGGATGCTGGAATACGTCGGGACCCCATGGTGCTTCGATCCCTCGCTCAAATAGATGGAAATTTTCAATGCCTTTCCGGCACTCAACATACATCCTCCCCGTGGGAATCACTCACCTGCAGAATGGACTGATCAACGGCGAGCTGTCCATGCGTTCTCATGAGATGAGTTCCGCGATCATGGCGCCGCCCCACACCGCGGCAAGCCCAAGAATGAGGCTGCTGACGGCATAGAGAGCGGCGAGAAAGAAAGCGCCGGCCCGAAGCGTGGAAAGAGTTTCCCACTCATACGTCGAGAAGGTGCTGTAGGCGCCAATGAAGCCAACCGGTATGAGAAACCTCCAAGCCGGGTTCAGGTCAACCCGCTTGGCCAGGAATGTGAGTGAGAAACCGATGATCACGCAGGCCGTGATATTGATGACGAATGTGCCATAGGGAAACCTGGTTCCCATACGATTAGCAACCGTGGAGCCGACCCAGTACCTCGCTATGGAACCGAGTGCGCCTCCGAGTGCAATGAGAAAATACTTCTGCAACCTTATTCCTCCTGATTCGACCTTTCAGGTTCGCCGATTTGCGGGTTTTGATTCAAGCTTAATTCCCCGCAGCCTCTGTGCTCGCCCCTTTGCGCCAGAATGCGACGCTCACCGCGGACTCTCCGTTCAGTGGACAATCATGACCGGGCAGTGCGCATACCTTAGGACGCGCTCGGAGTTCGAGCCCAGCATCCAGCGATGAAGAATCGTGTGGCTGCGCTTGCCCATGACAATAAGACTGGCCTGGATTTCGTCGGCCTTGTGGATGATCTGTTCCGCTGGATGGCCCAGGACAACGTCGGTTTCAAGTTCGACATCCTTTTGCCTGGCGCGTTCGCGCACCGGGATAAAACACTTCTCATAGCGTTCTTGCCCGTCTTCAAGCACCGCGTGGAACTCCGCACTCTCGGCGGGCTCGGGCGGCCGAATGACGGAGACGATGAAGAGCTTGGCCTTCAGATCGCCAGCCATGGACAAGGCAACGTCCAACGCATGTTCCGCGTGCGGAGACGCGTCGAACGCAACCAGTATCCTTTGGATCCCAACAAAAACCGGACTTCCCATAGCGATCACCTAACCTTCTTCTGCGGGGACCGGCCGCATCACTTCCTTCTCTGCATTTTTGCCCGCTTGTTTGTAGGGCAGTAAATGGTGGGGAAGAAAGAACGAGTTCGCAATCATGGTCGGAATCACGGCGCTGGCGATGACTGTGCCCACGATGTAAGAGTACTGCGCTGGCGTAATGATCTGGTGATTGAGGCCAAAGAGCGCCGAAATGGTGCCGAACGTGAGGCCGGTTGACATCATCAGCGTGTAGTAAGCGCCGGCCTTGCCGTCGTACTTATGCACCCGGACTGCCGGATACACAGCCACTGCCTTGAAGAGGGATTTCGCTCCAAACAGCACGAGCAACGTAATGGGGGCAGCCATCAATGCAGGCACAGAGACAAACGATCCGGCCCGGATGAAGTAAAACGGAGTCAGCAAACCAAACGTGAGCGTGCGCAAACGGCGAATGAGCGAATGGTCTTTCCCGACTGTTCCCGCCAACACCATACCGATCATGTAAGCGGGTAGCACGGGCTCGCTGCCAGCCCACAGGGCCAGCCCGCCCATCGCGAAGAGGAAGAAGAGAAGGTACTTGGCCTCAAGCTCTGAGACGCGGCCACCGTATTTCTTGAAAAATCGCGGCGTGAGAAACGGCAGAACAATGAAGACCGCGATGGAAACCACAACAAAGATGACCGTCCTGATCGTGAATGGCGAGAAGATCAGACCGAGCGCAATCACCGTTCCCAAGTCATTGATAAAGCAGGCGGCCAGAATCGCTTTGCCGTACTCGGTGACGTTGAAGCCCAACTCCAGCATGACCGCATACACAACGGCCACTGAAGTTGTGGAGAGCGCGACGCCGCACAGCCAACTGGGCATAATGGCCCAGTGCAGCACGTAATGCGCGACCGCCGTGCAGCCAAGAAACGGGCCGAAGAACCCGGCGAGTCCGATGACGGTCGCTTCTCGCCACTTGGTTTTGAAGATGACTGGATCGAGTTCCGCTCCAGCAAGAAATGTGAGGACGATCGCCCCGGTACCAGCCAGAAAGGTGATCCACTGCGTGTTGCCGGCCAATCCTTCCTTGGCCAGGAAGACGCCGATGACCAGTTGCGCCACCGTGCCCACCACAATTTCGGAAAGCGCCGTTGAGACTTTGAACCAGATTGCCAGCAGCGTCGCGGCCAGAGCCAAACCCACCCATAGCGCAGAGAGAGCCCAAGTGTTCATCATGAGCACGAACTCCTAAATTGTCATTCGGGGATCTCGCCGGGACATAACTCCGCAACAGGATTCCCTGTCAGGAGTCATCATCTGTCCGGCCTATTGGAAATGGACAGCGGTTAAGGGTGAACTCCTTCACCACAACCAACGCTTCAGTACACACCAGCGGGCGATTCTTGTCAAGATTCGCAATGCTTAGCGAGGCGATCAGCCTGACCGATCTTCTGTCACAGCGCAGTGGTTTGTGCAGTGCAATGCGGCTCCGCGCTCGGCTCGTGTTGTGCCGTCGACAAAGACCGACTGAAATCTCATTTGTGGCCTAAGTGCGAGGAAACCGCGAATCCTGTGGTCGTACAATTTTGACTGTTGATAAAATTCAATAACTTATTTAGAATCAAAACGTAGCGCTCATACTATCCCCCACCCGGCGCCGCCTCATTTTCCCGGTCCCCCACCGATTTATACTCGTTATACTCGAATACCAACGCAACACGTAGCCAACGTTCACAGGACACCGGAGGATGATGCCGGATCAGGACGATTTTTGGGATGAGTTGCTGACCTACGTTGAGGCGCATAGCGTCATACCCGTGATCGGCCCGGAGTTGGTCATCGTCGATTATCAGGGACGACGCGAGCCCTACTATCGACTGCTGGCGCGCGAGCTCGCGACGCGATTGAAGCTCGACGATCCCAGCCAGGCTGTGTCGCTCGACCAGGTGGTGGGGGCCTATCTCAACAAGCCCGGCAGCAGACGGCAATCAGTCTATCGTGAGCTGGGCGATATCGCCGGCAAACTTCAGGTCGATATTCCGGAGCCGTTGCTGCAACTCGCAGGGATTCGCGACCTTAATCTTTACGTGAGCTTCTGCACGGACAATCTTCTGGCCCAGGCGATCAACGCGACGCGTTTTGGCGGACGCGCGGAAACTCGCGAATTGTCGTTCAATCCCAACGAAGCCGGCGACCTGCCCGACGGCTCGCGCGATGTGCCGCTGGTGTACGGACTGTTCGGAAAGATCTCGGTGCTGCCCAAGTACGTGGTGGCGGAAGAGGACCAACTCGAGTGGGTCACCGCACTGCAAATTCCCGAAAAGCGCCCGGAGCGGCTCTTCGATGAATTGGGGCGCAATTCTTTGTTATTTCTCGGTTGCCGGTTTCCTGACTGGCTGGCGCGTTTTATCATCCGCACAGCCAAGAACAGCAAACTGTCCAACGAGCGAGGCTTTTCAGAATACTTAATCGACGCTGACGTGGTGGCCGATTCGCCTCTGGTCGCTTTTCTTACCAGCTTCAGCCGCGAAACACAGGTTGTGTCGCTGGAACCGGTGGCCTTCGTAGCTGAACTCGCGAAGCGCTGGCAGCAACGGCAAGGGGGCGACGCCGCGGCCAAGGCGCCGGAACCAAGTCCGATGCCGGAAACCATGCCACCCGGCAGCCTGTTCATCAGCTACGCCAGTGAGGACCGGCCGGCCGCGCTGCGGCTCGCGTCGGAATTGCAGGCCGCCGGACTGCCAGTCTGGCTCGACCGCCAGCAACTCGATTGGGGCAGCGACTACACGGCCCGCATTCGGCTCGCGATCCAGCAATGCGCACTGTTTGTGCCCGTGCTGTCGCGCACCGCCGAGCAGCGCACCGGATTCTTTCGCAAGGAATGGTCCTGGGCGAGCGAGCGGAGCCTGGATTTTACCGGCAGCAGCCTCGCCTTCCTGTGCCCGCTGGTGATCGACGATACGCCTGTGGTGACCAGCAACGAAATTCCCCCGTCCTTCAAGGCGGTGCACATCGAACAAGCTCCCGACGGCAACTTGCAGGCGCACCAGGCAGACGTGATCGTCAAAGCCTTTAACGCCATGCGCGCCCGCCTTCAAGGTGCGTCATGACCGAACTTCCCATGATCGACGCCGAACGCCCGTGGCCGGGATTGCTGCCGTTCACCGAAGACGCGCGCATGTTCTTCCACGGCCGCGAAGCGGAAACGGACGATTTGTTCCGTCTGATCGAGCGCGAACCGCTTACCGTGTTGTTCGGCCAATCCGGGTTGGGCAAATCCTCGCTGTTGAGTGCCGGCGTATTTCCCAGCCTGCGCCGCGCCGGTTATCTGCCTGTGTACCTGCGCCTGAGTCTCGACGCTACGGCGCCCGAGCTGATCGACCAGGTGTGGCACGCTCTCATCCGCGAGTGCGTTGAAAACGAGGTCAGCGCCACGCAGCCCCTGCCGGGCGACAGCTTCTGGAAATACCTGCATCGCCCCGGCACTCAGTTCCTCAATCCCCATGGACGTCCCGTCGTCCCCGTGCTCGCCTTCGATCAATTTGAGGAGATCTTTACGCTTGGCCGGCAAACGCCGCAGCAGCACGCGCGCACGCGAGTGCTGCTGCAACAGTTGGGCGAACTCATCGAAAACCGGATGCCGCCCGCGCTGGAGCGCGAACTCACGGAGCACCCGGAGGGCATGGATCAATTCGATCTGATGCGCCAAAACGTCAAAATCGTATTCACCTTTCGCGAGGATTATCTGGCCGAATTCGAGGGCCTGAAGACCCTCATTCGCCCCATCATGCAAAACCGCATGCGCCTGGCGCCCATGCGGGGAGACCGCGCGGCCGAGGCGATCCGGCAGGCGGGCGGCGGCCGCTTGGGCGCAGCCGTGGCGGCGCGCATCGTGAGGTTTGTCGGCGGTGTGGCGATCGACGGCGCCAGCCCACTTGAAGAGATTTCCGTCGAGCCCGCGCTGCTTTCGCTGGTCTGCCGCGAGCTCAACGAGCAACGCATTGCCCGCGGGCAAACCGAGATCACCGCCGATCTGATCCAGGGCGAGAACACACAGCAGATCATCGCACAGTTCTACAGCCAGGGTTTTGCCGGGTTGGACATCAGGGTGCGCTATTTCGTCGAGGATCGGCTCCTGACCGCAGCAGGTTACCGCGACAGTTGCGCCTTGGAGAATGCACTGGCGGAGCCCGGCGTCAGCGAAGAGGCGATTCAGACTCTGGTGGATCGACGCATCCTTCGTCGCGAGGAGCGCGGCGGATTGGTTCGGCTCGAACTTATCCACGACGTTCTTGCGATCGTGGCCAAGGCCAGCCGCGATGCGCGCCGCGAGGCTGCGGCGCTCCAGGCTGCACAGCTGTTGCTGGCCAAGCAGCGGCGACGCCAAAAAATCGCTGCCGCGTGGGCAGCGGTTCTGGTGGCAGTTCTTGCCGGGGTTTCGGTGCTGGCAGTGGTTGCATATCGGGGGAAGAAGGAAGCAGATCTCGAAGAGGCAAAGGCGGTTGAATCCAAGAACGACGCGGTTGCCGCGAGGCAACAAGCCGATCAACAAGCTCAGCGTGCCATTGAGCAGCAGAAGATTGCTCAGAGCGAGAGTGCCCGGGCCCTCAGTGCGGAACAATTGGCCAAGTCAAAACAGTTGGAGTTGGCTGATGCTCTGCAGAAGGCGGACTTGGCGACCGGCAAGGCTACGACTGAGGCCGCTGAGAAAGAGAAACAGAGGTTGGAAGCCGTGGTCTGGGCGGCAGCCGCAGACGAGCAATTGGACACGGGCGGATCGCAGGATCAACTGCGCGCGTGCGTCGACTCAACAAATCGACTTGGCGACGATCCAGCGAAGGCTACACCCGATTACATGGTGGGAGTCTGGCATGTTTACCAGGGAACCTCATCAACGGAAAGTACCTGGAACGCCGACGGCACCTGCGCCAGCGGCCATATCTACGAAAACGGCCAAAAGCTCGACACGAAGGATGAAGTCTGTACGTGGAAATACTCGCCGATTGCCGGGCACGATGATGAATTCGAAGTGAACTGGAACTCCACGAAACTGGGCCCCGAATACCCAAAGCAATTGATCTTCAAGATCGATAGCCGTACGCGAATGCACAACATCAATGTCGGCTATGACGGGGTTCGAATCATTTGTCCGGTGCAGGAGCTCACCATCCGCCGCAGCGAACTCGCGGCAATTCAGAATCAAGCCGGCGCGGACACAAGTAGCCCGAAGTATCAAGCGGACCTCGCAGGCGCATTCGACAAGCTGGGTGCGGCGCTGGCGGCTCAGGGTGATCCAGCAACTGCTCTTGTGGAATTTAACAATGAGCTCACGTTATACCAGAATCTCGAATCGCACGACCACGGGAATAAGACCTGGCAGCAAAAAGCGGCGCAGGCGTTCGAGCTGATCGGTGACCAGCAATTCGCACTGGCTAAGAAAGCCGACCAGGCCCACAACGCGCCACAGAGCCTACAACAATCCGCAGCGGCGATTGCGTCTTATCAGAAGGACGTGGCGATTCGCGAGCAGCTGGTGCATGCCGCTCCCCAGGACGTCGATGTCCAGTTGGACGCGGCGCACGCGTCCATCCGGCTCGGCGCTGTTCTTTACTGGAGTCGTCACCAGCCGGAGGCGGCCAATGCGATTAGGGAGACCGTCCGGTTGCTCCAGAACATTGTTGATACGCATCATGGCACTCCCGCGATTCGATTGGAGCTCGTGTGGGATCTCTACTATATGAGTCAGATATCGAGCGATGCGACCGAGGTCAGGGAAGATCTGCAGAAATCGATCGTAGTCGCGACAGAACTGGAACAGGCGCCGGATGCTCCCCCGACCATGCCCGGAGTCGTTTCGATCCTGCAGGACGCGCTCACCAAGCTGCCCAAGCAGCCCGCGCCCCCCAAGCCACATTGACCGGCCGCACCAATTCCCTCGATCTGCCTTGCGCCCGGCTCTCTCACGTCTAAGCTGCCCCTTCGCGTAGTCCTCGTTTTTCTTCGCAGAGGTTGACGCCACCTTTGCAGCATCCGCCATCCGCGATCCGCAGCCGAGGTGTCTCTAAATCGCCGGTAATGGATCCACTCTGAAAAATCTCTACGCGATGTGAGGCAGAGATACTGCCAATCACCTGGCCCATGATCACGACTTCGCGAGCCGTAATTCCAAATTGCCCATTCTTGCGCGCATGGGCGACGAAAACTCCATGCTCGCCAATGGTGACACGCTCATTGGGGATATCAATATCGCCTTCGACGCGACCGTCGATAAACAGTGGGCCCGTGCCGCTGATCTTCCCTTTGACAAATTGCCCCTTTCCGATTTTCACCTCTTCCGATGAGTACGTACGCAGATTGCCATAAACGTTGGCTGGCAACTCGGGTTCCGGAATCGAAGCCGGTGATGCTCCCCGCGTGGGAGCAGATGAAAGCGAATGTGTCTGGCTGACTCTACCCATAAATCCCCCGCTTCCATGGGGGTAATCAACGAGGAGCGCAACTTCACATCCGGTGATTGTTGCGCTTCCCTGCTTCTCTAAGAGTGCTCCCGTTGTGGGTACTTGCAGTCAGTTACGCGCAGGTCAGCGATCGAGAAAACGCGGGAGTGGGAACCGAGATGGATGCGCGTGCCGTTTTGGAACGCCCTCGGTTGAAGCGCTCCTTGGGCCGCAGACGGCTGGCCGCCGCACGGCCTCAGAAATCGTGGTGGTCCGCTTGCGAGGAAATTGCCCCGGAGATGTTTCCTGCTGCAGTCTCATGATCGGAAGACGGTGGGTTGGCCGCGTCAGTCCTGGCGCGCACTTTGGCCACGGTCTGCCAGTTGTCCTTGAAGGGACGATCGGCCAGCCACGGCGGTAGCGGCATCTGAAGAAGGTGGCTCAACGCTTCGGCGTAGCCCTCGTACAGGGCGCGCATTTCGCGAAGCCTCTCGATGGATTGACCGTCGCGGCAAACCTTGACGCCACTTTCGGAGAGCAGCTCGTAAAGTTTTTCATAGCGTTCTGCCGGAAGCCGGTCGGGCGCGTCGTTGAGCGGCTGCAGAGAGAGAATCTGCGAAAGATCCACCATGGCGTGGCGGGCGATGGCGAACGTGAGCTGTGCCTGCCGCGCCTCGTAACCCTGGATTCCCGCGATCATGAGCGCTGACATGTCCAGAATGGCGGTGAGCGCCGCAAGCCAGCTCTGGTTGCTGTGTTGCGAGCGGAAATAGCAGAGTTGCGGGTACGAGATGTGGCTCTCCAACAACTCCGCCGACCAGCGCTCCCACTCGGTGAGCAGCGTCGACAGTGCCATTTCTGCGCCCGGATACGAGTGGCGCCGCAAGAGCTCCGCAGCCGTCGGTGGAGATCCCGCACGCGCATCCAGGAGCGAGATGCTGACCTCGCGCCGCGAAAAAGCGGCATACAGGACGGGGAAATACCCCATCACCACGGCCAGAAAACCCAGTCCGGTGCCCGCCTCCAAAATCACGAGCGCGCGCGCCCAGGGGTTTTGCGGCGTTACGTCTCCGAGGCCCAGCGTGAAGATGGTGGTTCCGCTCACGTAGAGATCCGATTCAAAGCCCGCCCGGTGCGCTGCATCGACAAATGGACTACCGAGCGCGAAATAGATGAGCCCGAAGCCTACAACCATGGCGCCGGCCCACACTACAAGGAGCAGGATCAGCGAGAGCGGTCCGTAAAAACTGAACGCCGTCTCCCGCCGGCGCGGGTTTCGCAGCCGCCGCGTGAAAAACGCCCAGGGCCTCCACGTTGTGACGTAGAAAATGCGCGTGAGCCGGAGATGGCCGGTTGCGCGCCGCGGCAGAATGATGGTCTGGAAGGCGTCGAGCAGGATGATGAACAGGCAAGCCACGCCTGCAACGAATGCAAGGATCTGCATGGTTTTCCTCCAGGGAAATGATCACTCGCTCGGGCGTTCACGCCGTTACCGTATTCTAACGACCCGCGGGACGAACTGGTATTTGCCTGTTCCTCGTTTGTGTCACAGCGGTTTCGGCGCAAGTCGCTTAAAATCCTGTTATGTGCGGAATCGTCGGATATGTCGGACCAAAGAAAGTCGTGCCCGTCATCATCGAAGGCCTAAGGCGCCTGGAATATAGAGGTTACGACTCGGCGGGCATCGCCGTTGGCAAACCCGGGAACCCAAAGCTCGAGGTGTGGCGCGCGCCAGGCAAGCTGTCGAATCTGGAAGAGGTGCTGCGCGAGCATCCCTTGGACGGCACCTTCGGCATTGGACACACGCGCTGGGCGACGCATGGGCGGCCCACGGAAGAGAACGCGCATCCGCATCGCGACTGCACCGGGCGCATCGTCGTGGTGCACAATGGCATCGTCGAAAATTATCTGGAGCTGAAGCGGGAGCTGACCGCGCAGGGCCACAAGTTTGTTACCGAGACCGACACCGAAATTATTGCCCACCTGATTGAGCAGGTGCAGAACGAGGCGGAGGCGGTGGGCAAGCCGATCAAGCTTGAGGACGCGGTGCGGCGCGCAGTGAAGCGGCTGACGGGCGCGTTTGCGCTGGGCGTGCTGAGCGCCGCCGAGCCAGACAAGATTGTGGCGGCGCGGCTGGGACCGCCCGTGGTGATCGGCGTGGGCGAGGGCGAGGCGTTTGTCGCCAGCGATGTGCCGGGAATTTTGCATCACACGCGGAACATTTATTTTCTTGCCGACGGCGACATGGCGATCCTCACGCGTGAAGGCGTGACACTGACGGATTTTGACGGCCGGCCGATACAGCGCGAGCTGACGCACGTGCAGTGGGATCCGATCCAGGCGGAGAAGGGCGGCTACAAGCACTTCATGCTCAAGGAAATCTGGGAGCAGCCGCGGGCCATTACCGATACCACGCTGGGGCGCGTGTCGCTCGACTCAGGCAAGGTGTTCCTTGGCGAAATGGAGATTCCCGACGAAGAGCTTGCTGACGCCTCCAGCATCAACATCGCCGCCTGCGGCACCAGTTGGCACGCCGCACTCACCGGTAAATACATGATTGAAAGGCTGGCGCGCCTTCCCGTAGACGTGGACTATGCCAGCGAGTATCGCTACCGCAATCCCATTCCCGATCGCAATGCACTCGGGTTGCTCATTACGCAGTCCGGCGAAACCGCCGACACGCTCGCCGCACAACGCGAGATGAAAACACTTGGTTCGAAGACCGTGGCCATCTGCAACGTGGTGGGCGCTATGGTGGCGCGCGAAGCACACGGCGCCATTTACACCCATGCGGGCCCGGAGATCGGCGTTGCTTCCACCAAGGCGTTCACTGCGCAGTTAACGGCATTATTCCTGCTTGCCATGAAGCTCGGCCAGCTCCGCGGCCGTCTCGACAAAGAGCACTCCGTCGCCTACATCGAGGAACTCGGCCGCATTCCGGCCAAAATCGAAGAAGTTTTGCGGGGCCGGTCGGCGCAGTGCGAGGCGCTGGCCAAGGATTTCTCGACGGCGCGGGATTTTCTCTACCTGGGACGCGGCATTCATTTCCCGATCGCGCTCGAGGGGGCATTAAAGCTGAAGGAAATCTCGTACATCCATGCCGAGGGCTATCCGGCGGGCGAAATGAAACACGGGCCCAACGCGCTTATCGACGAGACGCTGCCAGTGGTTGTGCTGGCCACGCGCGACGCTGCCGATCCGGCATCGAAGCTGCGCTATGAGAAGACGCTCTCAAATATCCAGGAAGTGACGGCGCGCAGCGGCCGCGTGATTGCAGTCGCGACCGAGGGTGATGAGACCATCGGCGGCCTCGTGGAACACGTGATTTATATTCCGCCGGCGCCGGAATTGCTCTCGCCATTAATCGAAATCGTCCCGCTGCAACTACTGGCGTATTACATCGCCGTGCGCCGCGGCTGCGACGTAGACCAACCGCGCAACCTGGCCAAGAGCGTAACGGTCGAGTAGCGCGGTCTCTTATCCACCCACCGGCATACCAAGCGATCAGTGCGCGTTGTTCACTGCGATCGGCGTCGGCTTCGCGGGAATCTCCTTGCCATGTTCGGGATCATACTGGTTCGCGTCCATCCACTGCTTGAACGTGGCGGAAGACTCTTCCTCGATGCGGTCATTATCGCCGGTGTAGGCGATGTTCTCCTTCACAGCTGCCAGCAGAACGCAGGTCTTGTCGGTGGCCGGCTGCATGATCTCAAGCTCGCGGCCCGGAGTTTTCCAGCGGGCGAGGTAGGTATCGAAACCGACCGAATCAAGGAGACGCGCCACGCAGCTATAACTGAAGTCGAAGGCGTGAGGCTGCGAATTTTCATAGAGATTAGCGCGCCCTTCACCCTCAACCACCTGGGGCGCCGTCTGCGAGGCTGTGTTGTAGTGCGACACGCCTGTGTGCGTAAAGATGTGCACGCGCAAAGGGAAATTGGCAGGATCGAGGCTGCTGGCAGCTACTTCGACAGGCTTGATGGGGACGTTTTTGCCATGCTCGGGATCGTACTGGTACTTGTCCATCCATACCTTGAACCTGTCTGCCGGCTCTTCACCGAAGTTGCCGTTGCTCATGCGGTACGCGATACCGTCCTTCATCGCCACCTGGAATTTGCAGGTTTTTCCGGAGACGGGCAGCAGGATCTCGAGCTCGACGTTGGGCTTCTTCCAGCGCGCCGGCACGGTTTCGTAGCCCATGGTGTTCATCAGGCGCTCCTCGCATTCGTAGTGGAAGTCGAAGGCGCGAGGCTGCGAGTTTTCGAAGAGGTTGGCGCGGCCTTCTCCGTCGACGTCCTCGAGCGATCGTATGCCGCCAGGGCCGTAATAGTGCGAGACGCCGTTATGGCTGAAGATATGCACGCGCAACGGATAGTCGGCCGGGTTGTGAGCCGCGAATCCGCTGGAGGGCAACAGCAGGGCGAGAGCAAAACCTGCGAGAACGAATGACGTATGACGCTGCATGATTCACTCCTTCAGACAGTCAGCTTGAGACCCGTAGCCGGCTCGTAGTGGCTCGTCGCCAGCCGCCTCAGGCGTAGGCCCTTCCAGCTTCACCAAGAACATGGCTGTCTGCTTATGTTGTCTACCATTAAAGAGCATGCAGACGCGAAAACGCTCAGCGAGAAACGAATTTTTTTGCCGAGAGCACAGAATCTGTAATCTGGATCACAAGGCGCGCGCAAAGCGCAAGAATGGAGTGAAAACAAAAAGCCCTGCCGCAAGGCAGGGCTTTTTGCTGATTTAATGCCGGCGATCACCTAATCTCCCACACGGTTGCCCGTGCAGTACCATCGGCCCAGCGAGGCTTAACTTCCGTGTTCGGGATGGGAACGGGTGATCCCTCGCAGTATGGTCACCGGCAAGTTGAGGCGATTTGACGGCGTTTGAGCCGTCAGCCGAAATCCTGAGCGTTTTTTGCGAAGGATCCCTTGACTCGCCTTTGAACTTGGCAGGCGCTTCGCGGGATGTTTTTCCCGCGGTTTGCCTTTAATCTTTGGATGGCGCTTGGCAGGATGGTTGTCCCGCAGCTTGCCGCAACATCTGCCCATCCCGGATTTTTCCGCCCGGGCCTGACAGGAATGCGACTTGCAAACTGGCGCCAACAAAATCAAAACGAAATAGATTGGGATACAAGGCTTGTTAGAAGAGCATCCGCGTTTGTAACTGCGCGGAATTAATTCTATGGACAAGCCGAACGGGCGATTAGTACTGGTAAGCTACGCGCATCACTACGCTTCCACCTCCAGCCTATCAACCAGATGGTCTTTCTGGGCCCTTCAGGGAGA
>Ga0181519_10000386_pt1 | contig 41073 bp, 40 predicted proteins | sample PEATcosm2014_Bin_26_FD_121102 | JGI IMG/M metagenome (GOLD analysis project Ga0181519, IMG submission 121102) | Peatland microbial communities from MTU Mesocosm Facility, Houghton, MI, USA - PEATcosm2014_Bin02_10_metaG | ecosystem: Environmental > Terrestrial > Soil > Wetlands > Peat | place...
CACGAGCTCAGCGCCCAGGGTGTCGGCCAGACCACGTGCGTCGGCATCGGCGGCGACCCGGTGCCCGGGACCAACTTCATCGACTGCCTCGCAGCCTTCGAGGCCGACCCCGAGACACGTGCCGTGATGATGATCGGCGAGATCGGGGGCTCCGAGGAGGAGCGCGCGGCGACCTGGATCAGCGCGCACATGTCGAAGCCCGTCGTCGCGTACGTCGCGGGCGTCACCGCGCCCCCCGGCCGCAAGATGGGGCACGCCGGAGCGATCATCTCGGGGTCAAAGGGGACGGCGCAGGCGAAGATGGAGGCGCTGACCGCGGCCGGAGTGAGCGTCACGAGGAATCCCACCGAGGCTGGCGAGCGGATGGTCGACATCGTTCGCAGCCTCTAGCTCCGAAACGATGGGCACCGCCGTCCTCGTCTCGGGGGCAGGGACGATCCTCGAGGCCATCTTGGAGGCCGAGGTTCCCGTGAGCGTCGTCGCGGCGGACCGCAGCTGCCGAGGGCTCATCGTCGCCGCCCGCGCCGGGGTCGACGCCGTGCTCGTCGACCGCCGCGAGTTCGGGGGCTTCACCCGCGACTTCGACCGCGAGGGGTACACCGCCGCGCTGAACCGGGCACTCGTGGAACGATCCGTGGACCTGGTCTGCATGTCGGGATTCGGAACGATCCTCGCCCCGTCCTTCTTCGAGCAGTTCGAGGGGCGGGTCCTCAACACCCACCCTGCGCTGCTGCCGGCGCACAAGGGCTGGCACGCGGTGCGCGACACCCTCGCGGCAGGCGACGAGGTGACGGGATGCACCGTGCACGTGGCCACCGAGGTGCTCGACGACGGGCCGATCATCAGCCAGGAGACGGTGCCGGTCCTGGATGGCGACGACGAGGACACCCTGCAGGAGCGCATCAAGATCGTCGAGCGAAAGCTGTACCCCTTCACCATCCTGATGGTTCGCGCCGCGCTGGCGCGAGGCCAGGAGCCCGCGACGCTCGAGCGTCCGGCACGAGAGGAACCACGATGAGAGCCCTACTGAGCGTCTGGGACAAGGAGGGGCTCGTCCCCTTCGCACAGGGCCTCGCTGACCTCGGCTTCGAGATCATCGCGTCCGGCGGGACGTCGGCCGCACTCACCGAGGCGGGGATCGACCACGTCGATGTCGCTGCGCTGACGGGGTCGCCCGAGATGCTCTCGGGCCGGGTGAAGACCCTGCACCCGAAGCTCCACGGCGGGATCCTCGCCGACCTGTCCAAGGCAGAGCATCTCGCCGACCTCGCGGAGCAGGGGATCACGCCCATCGACCTGGTCGTGTGCAACCTCTACCCCTTCCGGTCCGACCCGTCGATCGAGCTGATCGACGTCGGCGGACCGACCATGGTGCGAGCGGCTGCGAAGAACCACGCGCACGTCGGGATCGTCGTGGATCCGCAGGACTACGACGCCGTGCTCGCCGAGCTGCGCGAATCCTCCGCCCTGACGGCGGTCACTCGCCGCGCGCTCGCCCGCAAGGCGTTCGCCCACACGGCCGCGTACGACGCGGCGATCGTGGCGTGGTTCGACAGCAACGGTGTCGGCATCGAGACCGTCGCCGACGAGGCCGGCTCGGACGACCGAGCACTCCCCGATTCGGTGCACCTGACCCTGGTGCGCGCCCAGTCGCTCCGCTACGGCGAGAACCCGCACCAGCGCGGCGCCCGGTACGAGATCGAGGGGCTCCCCTCCTTCTGGGACACCGTCGTCCAGCACGCCGGCACCGCGCTCAGCTACCTCAACCTGTTCGACGCGGACGCGGCATGGCGGCTCGTGTTCGAGCTCGCGGCGGACTCCTCCCTGTCGGCGGTCGCGATCATGAAGCACGCCAACGCCTGCGGTGCGGCGGTCGGGAGCGACCTCACCGACGTGTTCCGCAGGGCGCTCGAGGTGGACGAGACGAGCGCGTTCGGGGGGATCATCGCGGTGGGTGGGACGATCGACGAGTCCGTGGCGACGGCGATCGCCGGCGGTCCGCAGGCCGACGTCGTGATCGGCCGGGAGCTGACCGACGGCGCGCGCGACATCCTCGTCGCGCGGAGAAAGGCCACGCGGCTCCTGACGGCATTCCCCCCGGAGGCGCCCCGCTGGTCGCTGCGCACGATCGGCGACTCGGTGCTCCTTCAGGAGCCGGACGACTTCATGCGCCCGCCGGCCGTCTGGGAGGTCGCGACCAAGCGGTCCCCGACGGCGGGGGAGCTCGCGGACCTTGTCCTCGCATGGCGCGTGTGCGGACGCACGACGTCCAACGCGATCGCGATCGCGAGGGACGGCCAGGCTGTCGGGATCGGTGCCGGTCAGCAGTCCCGGGTGGTGGCGGCCGACCTCGCCGTCGCAAAGGCCGGCGATCGGGCCCAGGGCGCCGCAGCCGCCTCCGACGCCTTCTTCCCCTTCGCCGACGGCCTCGCGGCCCTCATCGATGCCGGGGTGACCTCGGTCATCCAGCCGGGCGGCTCCATCCGCGACGCCGAGGTCGTGGCTGCCGCTGACGATGCGGGGATCACGATGATGCTGACCGGCGAACGCCACTTCCGGCACTAGGAGCGACGATGACGGCAACCATTCTCGACGGTGAGCTCCTTGCGAGCCGCATCAAGGCCGAGCTGACCGACCGCGTGGCGCGCCTGCGCGCCGAGGGTCGCGAGGTCGGACTCGGCACGATCCTCGTTGGCGACGACGTGCCGTCGGCGCGGTACGTGCAGCTGAAGCACGAGGACTGCGCAGAGGTCGGCATCGCCTCGCACGGCACGCACCTCGGGAGCGACGCGACGCAGGCGCAGCTGATGGAGGCGGTGGACCGCTTTAACACCGACCCCGCCGTGAGCGCGTTCCTCGTGCAGGTCCCGCTGCCCGATGGCTTCGACGAGCAACGGGCGCTCTTCGCGGTCGATCCGGACAAGGACGCCGACGGCCTGCACCCGATCAACCTGGGGAAGCTGCTGATGGGCGCGCCGGGCGTCCTGCCGTGCACGCCGCTCGGTATCGTCGAGCTCCTCTTCGCCTACGACGTGCCCGTCGAGGGCCACCACGTGGTCGTCATCGGTCGCGGCCTCACCATCGGACGGCCGCTCGCGGCCCTGCTCGCATCCAAGCGGCCAGGGTGCAACGCGGCGGTCACCGTCGTGCACACCGGCGTTCCTGACTTCCGCGACATCGTCCGCACGGCGGACGTGGTGATCGCGGCCGCGGGCCGTGCCGGGCTGGTCACTCCCGATATGGTCAAGCCCGGCGCTGCGGTGGTTGGCGCCGGGACGACGTTCGAGGGAAGGCGACTGGTGAGCGATGTCGACGAGTCGGTGGCGGAGGTCGCGGGGTGGATCACGCCCAGGCTCGGCGGCGTCGGGCCGATGACGCGCGCGATGCTGCTGCGCAACGCGGTAGCCGCTGCGGAGCGCCAGCCGTGACCGGGCAGTTCGAGGAGGCAGTCCGCCCGTGGGGCTCGTACATCGTCCTCGACGACACGGCCGCCGACCACAAGGTCAAGCGGATGACGGTGTCGCCCGGCCAGCGGCTCAGCTACCAGTCCCATGCGAGGCGCTCGGAGCACTGGATCATCGTCTCGGGCGTGGCCGACGTCATCGTCGACGACGTCGAGCACCGCCTCGAGCCCGGAGACTCCATCGACATCCCGGTCGGCGCGAGGCACCGCTGCACGAACCTCGGGACCGTGGACGTGATCTTCGTCGAGGTGCAGCGAGGCGACTACTTTGGCGAGGACGACATCGTTCGGTACGAGGACGACTACGGACGGACCGGCTGAATGCGGATCGACACCATGCTGGCGGAGGGGCGGACGAACTCCTTCGAGTTCTTCCCTCCGATCACCGACGAGGAGCAGATCGCCCTCACGAGGACGCTGCAGGAGCTCGAGGACCTGAAGCCGAGCTTCGTCTCGGTGACCTACCGCGGCGGATCCTCCTCGCGCGACCGGACGTACGCGCTCGTCCGCTGGCTCCGAGAGCACGGCAAGGTGGAATCCATGGCGCACCTCACCTGCGTGCACCACGTCCGCGAGGAGCTCGTCGAGATTCTTGAGGACTACCGGTCGATCGGCGTCGAGAACCTCCTCGCGCTCGGTGGCGACCCCGATCCCGAGCACGGCCAGGCCGGCGAACTGCGCCACGCGATCGAACTGGTCGAACTCGCCCGCGAGGTGGGCGGGTTCTCGATCGGCGTCGCGGCCCATCCTGCCGGACACCCGTTGTCGCCCGACCTCGTCACGGACCGCCGGCACCTCGCCGAGAAGCTCCGAATCGCGGACTTCGCGATCACCCAGCTCTTCTTCGATGCAGTGGCGTGGCGTCGCCTCGTCGACGAGCTGGGCGCCCTCGGCGTCGAGAAGCCCGTGCTCCCGGGCATCATGCCCATCACGACCGTGGCCTCGATCGGCAAGATGCGCGATCTCGGGGGCATCGTTCCCGAGTCGCTCGTCGAGCGGTTGCACGCAGCCCAGGAAGACGGTCCGAAGGCCGTGCGAGCCGAGGGCGTGGCCGCATCGACCGAGCTGTGCGAGGAGCTGCTCGAGTTGGGCGCGCCGGGCCTGCACTTCTTCACGATGAACCGCTCGACAGCGACGCGGGAAATCTTCGCGAGCCTGCAGCACGAGTGAGCTGCGACTCGGCGCTGCGCCGGCACCACGAGGAGGCGCCATGCAGAGCGATGCGGCGGACGTCAGCACCTACCTGACTGAGGTGCCTCCGGCGCGCCGCGATGCCCTGGAGCGCCTACGGGCGATCTGCATCGAATCGCTCACCGGGTTCGACGAGGTCATGGCGTACGGCATGCCCGGCTACGCGCGCGACGGGGTCGTCGAGGTGGGGTTCAACAGCCAGCGGCAGTACATCTCGGTCTACGTGCTGCGCCGCGACGTGATGGAGCGCCACCGCGGTGAGCTGCCGAAGGGGAGCGGGAAGGGGTGCCTGCGGTTCCTTACCCCCGACTCGATCGACTGGGGGCTGCTCGCGACCCTCCTCGCCGAGACCGTGGCGTCGACCGGCGAGGTCTGCTGAGGCCGTCGGAGGGACCTTGGCCTCTGGGACCCTCGGAGGGAACGACCTAGGCTGGCCGAATGGCTGAGAACATCACGATGGGTCCTGACGGGACCCTGCACGTACCGGACGAACCGATCATCCCGTTCATTGAGGGCGACGGCACCGGTGTCGACATCTGGCCCGCCGCGAAGCTGGTCCTCGACGCGGCTGCGCGCAAGCACGGCAAGACCGTCGCATGGACCGAGGTCCTCGCGGGGGAGAAGGCGTTCAAGGAGACAGGGAACTGGCTCCCCGACGAGACGGTCGAGGCGTTCCGCGACCAGCTGATCGGGATCAAGGGACCGCTCACGACCCCGATCGGCGGCGGCTTCCGCAGCCTCAACGTCGCGCTGCGACAGCTGCTCGACCTGTACGTGTGCCTGCGCCCGGTCCGCTGGTTCCAGGGCGTGCCCTCGCCGGTCAAGCACCCCGAGCTCGTCGACATGGTGATCTTCCGCGAGAACACCGAGGACGTCTATGCGGGCATGGAGGTCGAGGCGTTCACGAAGGACGGCATCGCGCTTCGCGACTACCTGAACGCGACGTACGGATGGAACATCCGCGAGGGCTCGGGCATCGGCATCAAGCCGATCAGCGAGTTCGGCTCGAAGCGGCTCGTCCGCGCGGCGATCGTCTACGCGCTGTCGCACGGACGCACGTCGGTCAACCTCGTGCACAAGGGGAACATCCAGAAGTTCACCGAGGGCGCCTTCAACAAGTGGGGCTACGAGCTCGTGAAGGAGGAGTTCGCGGACGTCGCCGTCGGGTGGGACGACTGCGGCGGCGACCCGGGCGGCAAGTTGCTCGTGAAGGACTCGATCGCCGACATTACGCTCCAGCAGGTGCTGACGCGGCCGGCGGAGTTCGATGTGATCGCCACCACGAACCTCAACGGCGACTACCTCTCCGACGCGCTCGCCGCGCAGGTCGGCGGGATCGGGATCGCGCCGGGCGCGAACATCAACTACGTGACGGGCCACGGTATCTTCGAGGCGACGCACGGCACCGCCCCGAAGTATGCCGGGCAGGACAAGGTGAACCCCGGATCGGTGCTGCTGTCGGGCGTGCTGATGTACGAGCATCTCGGGTGGACCGATGCGGCGAACGACATCGTCGCGGCACTCGAGGCCACGATCGCCGACAAGATCGTCACCTACGACTTCGCCCGCCAGATGGACGGCGCCACCGAGGTCAAGTGCTCGGAGTTCGCCAGCGCGATCGTCGATCGCCTCTAACAGACCCAACCACAAGGAGTTCCGATGGCCACCTCCCCAGTCCAGGTCACCGTGACCGGCGCCGCCGGCCAGATCGGCTACCAGATCCTCTTCCGGATCGCCTCGGGCCAGCTGCTCGGCCCCGACACCCCTGTGGCGCTGCGCCTGCTCGAGATCGAGCCTGCGATGAAGTCGCTCGAAGGGGTCGTCATGGAGCTCGACGACTGCGCGTTCCCGCTGCTCGCGAGCATCGAGGCCACGAGCGACCTCGACACCGCGTTCGACGGTGCGTCGTGGGCCCTGCTGGTCGGCTCGATCCCGCGCAAGGCGGGGATGGAGCGCGGCGACCTCCTCACGGTGAACGGCGGGATCTTCAAGCCCCAGGGCGAGGCAATCGCGAGGAGCGCCGCCAGCGACGTGCGCGTGCTGGTGGTCGGCAATCCGTGCAACACGAACTGCCTCATCGCCCGCTCGGCGGCACCCGAGGTCCCCGCGGATCGGTGGTTCGCGATGACGCGGCTCGACCAGAACCGCGCCGTGTCCCAGCTCGCCGCGCGCGCAGGCGTGCCGGTCTCCGAGGTCGCGAACGTCGCGATCTGGGGGAACCACTCGGCGACTCAGTTCCCGGATTTCGAGAACGCGACGATCTCGGGGAAGCCCGCGGCGACCGTGATCGGCGATGAGGCGTGGCTGCAGGGGCAGTTCCTGAGCACGGTGCAGAAGCGCGGCGCCGCCATCATCGAGGCACGTGGCGCGTCGTCAGCGGCCTCCGCCGCGAACGCCGCCATCGACACGGTGGTCTCCCTCACGACGCCGACGCGAGACGGCACCGCCGCGTCGGTCGCGGTGTCCTCGACCGGCGAGTACGGCGTGCCCGAGGGTCTCACCTTCGGCTTCCCCGTCGTCGCCGACGGGATGGGCGCCTGGTCGGTCAAGCCCGGCTTCGAGCACTCCGAGTTCGCGGAGGAGAAGATCCGTCTCACGACTGAGGAGCTGCTCGAGGAGCGCGCCGAGGTCAGGCTGCTCGGGCTGATCACGACCTGACCACACGGAGCGCCTGCGATCACAACCGGATGGCAGCCGCCAGGGCGAGGCGGAAGATCTGCTCGCGAATCGGCGCGGCCCGGTTCCAGCCACGGTGGTCCCAGTCGTCGCCCGCGACCGAGTCGCCTGCGTACAGCAGCTGCGCGAAGGAGACGCCGTGGAAGCGGGCGACGGCCATGAACGCCGCTGCCTCCATCTCGACGGTGAGGCAACCCTCCGCGCGGCGCCGCTCGATGCGCGACTTCGCCTCGCGGTAGAAGCCATCGGTCGTCCAGCTCTTCCCGACGAGATAGGGGACACCGCGCTCCTCGAGCACCTCGGCGAGCACCCCGACGCCGTGGGGATCCGCGACGACCGTGCGCGATGCGGCGAGGTAGTGGAACGACGTTCCCTCGTCTCGGACCGCCTCATCGACGATGACCGGGTGTCCCAGCACGAGGTGGTGGCTGAGCGCTCCGGCTCCGCCGCACGCGACGATGCGCGTGCAGCCGATCGCGATGACCTCCTCGAGCATCGCGGCGGCGAGGGGCGCGCCGACGCCCGGGTGCACGACGAGCACAGGCGTGCCGGACTCCTCGACGAGGAACAGGGGGTTCGGTCCGATCTCGCTGACGATCCGGCCGACCCTGCGCGCGTCGCCTCGTTCGGCGAGCGACTCGATGACCTCCTGGAAGAAGCACAGGACCGCGACATCGGGGGCGCTGCCTTCGATGTCGAGCGGCATCATCCCGGCACCAGCGCGGATGATCCCCGGCTCCTCGAGGTCCACCTCGAGGAGGGCCAGGTCGAGCGTCGGCGCCTCGTCTGCGTCGGCGTCGGTCACCGGCGAACGCTACCAACGCGACGGCGCGGACCCAGCCAGTCGGCCGGGGCTATGACCGGATCAGGCGAGTTCGACCGCGACGCCGGAGCGCTCGAGGAAGCGGAGCTTGGCACGAAGCGCAGCGATCCACAGTGCGACCTCCTCGTCGAATCTCGGACCATTGCCATCCTCGCTCGCGTGCTCAAGCTCGTCGAAGGCCTGATCCTCCGCATCGAGCAGCTCGCGGTACTTCAGGAAGAAGTGGTCGTCGATCGTCGTCATGGTCATCTGGTCTCCTTCTATGTGCCGGTACTTCCATCGATCTGTGCGCTGCGCAGGCCGAGGTGCCGCACCGGGCCTGTCGCAGTATCCACGAGCGAGCGGTCCGCGTGCGCGTCTGAGAGTCCGTGAACCTTGATCAGGACGCCGTCGCGCAGGACTTCCAGCCACGCTTCGAGGGCGCGCCTGGCTCCCTCCGCAGCGGTCTTCGGGTAGCCCCGGTCCACATCCGAACCCTATCCCCGTCGCGTCCGGTCTGGCGAGGGGATTGCGGAACCTGAGTGCCGGCTGACAGGCTGTCGGATGGCCGACGGCACCAGGCACATCGGGATCCTGCTCTTCGACGATGTGGAGGAGCTCGACGCGGTGGGTCCGTGGGAGGTCCTCGCCTTCTGGACCCGAACCTTCCCTGCCGACGGATTCGAGGTCACCACGCTCTCTCCCGACGGTGGGCCTGTCACGGCGGCCAAGGGGCTGGTGATCGGCGCCCGTCATTCCATGCGCGACGTCCCGCCGCTGGACGTGCTGATCCATCCCGGCGGCATCGGCACCCGGCCCCTGCTGGCAGATCCCGAGCACGTGGCCTGGGTGCGCTCGCAGCGCACGTCCGTGCCGCTCATGACGAGCGTCTGCACCGGATCGCTGGTGTACGCGGCTGCGGGACTGCTTGCCGGCCGGCCCGCGACCACCCACTGGGCCTCGCTTGACTACCTCGCGGAGCTCGACCCCACGATCGAGGTGCGGCGCGACGACCGCTACGTGGATGACGGCGATCTGGTCACGTCCGCAGGGGTGAGCGCGGGGATCGACATGGCACTGCACCTCGTCGACCGACTCGCGTCGACGGATCGAGCTCGCGCCGTCCGCCGCGGGATCCAGTACGACCCGCAGCCACCGGTCTGAGCGGCTGCGAACGTCGGCTGAGCCGCAGTCGGCCGTAGCAGCACGCGTGCGGAACGCCTACCGTGCTGGCATGACCAAGCCCAACATCCTGCTGATCATGACGGACGAGGAGCGGTACCCGCCGCCCTACGAGGTGGATGCCGTCACGTCGTTCCGTGCGAACCACCTCACCGCCCGCGAGTCGATCCGCGCGAGCGGCCTCGAGTTCCATCGGCACTACGCCGGGTCGACGGCCTGCACCCCGAGCAGGGCAACGCTGTTCACCGGGCAGTACCCGTCGCTGCACGGGGTCAAGTCAACCGACGGGACCGCGAAGCAGGCTTCCGATCCGGCGATGGGCTGGCTCGACCCGAACTCGGTGCCGACGCTCGGCGACTGGTTCCGCGCCGGCGGGTACAAGACCCACTACCGCGGCAAGTGGCACGTGTCGCACGCCGACCTCCTTATCCCGGGGACCCACGAGGGGCTGAAGGCCTCGGACGATGCGGGCAACCTGATCCCCGAGGCGGTCGCGGCGTACCGGAAGGCGGACCGGCTCGACCCGTTCGGGTTCTCGGGGTGGATCGGGCGCGAGCCGCACGGCGCGGCGAAGTCCGACTGCGGCATGGTCCGCGACGGTGTCTTCGCCGAGCAGGTCGTCGAGCTGTTCGACGAGCTCGCTGCGGCACGCAACGAGGGACCGTGGCTGGCGGTGGCGTCGTTCGTCAACCCGCACGACATCGCGTTCTCGGGCTTCGGCTGGGAGCAGCTCCTCGGCTTCGGGCCACCGGACGACTCGGTGCCCGACATCCCCGAGGCTCCCTCCCAGGGGGACTCCTTCCAGGGCCGGCCGGCATGCCAGGAGCAGTTCAAGGCCGTCTGGCCGCAGATGATCTTCGAGACCGAGACCGACCTCGCCTACCGCCGGCTCTACTACTACCTGCACAAGGCCGTCGACGAGTCGATCGGCCGGATCCTGGAGGCACTGCGGATATCGGGCATGTACGACGAGACGATCGTGGTCTTCACCTCCGACCACGGCGACCTGCTCGGCGCGCACGGCGGCCTCATCCAGAAGTGGTTCAACGCCTACGACGAGGCAACGCGGGTGCCACTGCTCATCTCTGGTCCCGGTGTCTCGCGCGTCGACGGCGGGATCTCGATCCCGACGAGCCACGTCGACCTGATCCCGACCCTGCTCGGGCTCGCAGGCATCGACATCGAGCAGGCAGCTGCCGGCGTGGCGCTCCACCACGACGAGGCGCAGCCGTTGCCCGGTCGGGACCTGAGCGGCGTCGTCAGCGGGACGGCCACGGCTGTTTCCGTGGAGACGCCGATCTACTTCATGACCGAGGACAACGTCTCGGATGGCCTGACCAAGACCAACATCATCAACGGGAAGCCGTTCGAGGCGGTGAAGCCACCGTCGAACGTCGAGTCGGTCATCGCCACCCTCGACACGGGCGTCGATGGCGCCGGTGAGCTGTGGAAGCTCAACTACTACTACGAGCGCCTCGACGACTGGTACGAGGACAAGGGGTTCGCGAAGAACCCGTTCCTCGCGCCCCCGGCGGAGCCGGTCTACGAGATGCACAACCTGTCGGCCGACCCCGAGGAGCGGCACAACCGCGCGGGCGACGCCCCCGGGGCGCTCGCCGCGATGCAGTCGGTCCTCGACGCGCAGCGCGACGCCAAGCGCAACGTGCCGCTGCTGCGCAATCCTGTCGGCTGATCCGGGACCCCGCAGGGATCCGCCGATGGGGGTCGGTGCGGCAGGTGGGGGGCTACCGAGCGCGAAGCTGTTCGTGGGCGGCGGCAAGCATCCCGACGGCGCTCACGAGCGCCTGGAGGTCCCCGCGTACGCGGATGCGTCCCTCGGTGAGGGCCGTCGCGGGGTCCAAGAGCCCCGCATGCATCGCCTCCGCATCGTCATAGGCGAGCGTGAACCACGCCGAGGCACCAGGCTCCTCGCCGGCGACCATCCGGACGCCGGAGGCATCCGCCAGGAGCGTGATCGTCCCGTGGGTCCCTGCCGGAACGCCGGTCACAGACTCCGTGACGGCCATCGGACGTGCTGCGACATCCGGCGTGGTGCTGCGGGGAAGCGTTGCGAGCGCCTCGTTGCACTCCTGGATCCACTCGTCGGTGAGAAATGCCGCCCCGGGCACTAGGGGGCCGGCTGGACGGACGCGTCGGCAGCGGAACGCTTGGTGCGTCGCAGGATCTTCCGCCCCAGCCACGCGACCGGGTCGTAGTCCGAGTCGACGACCCGCTCCTTGAGCGGGATGATCGCGTTGTCTGTGATGTGGATGTGCTCCGGGCACACCTCGGTGCAGCACTTGGTGATGTTGCAGAGGCCCAGCCCCGCGCGCTCGCGGACGAGCTCGCGCCGGTCGTTGGTGTCGAGGGGGTGCATCTCGAGCTCCGCGTAGCGAATGAAGAACCTCGGTCCCGCGTAGTGCTCCTTGTTGTCCTCGTGGTCGCGGATCACGTGGCAGACGTTCTGGCACAGGAAGCACTCGATGCACTTGCGGAACTCCTGACCCCGCTCGACGTCGATCTGCTGCATCCGATATCCGCCCTCGGGCTCGGGAACCGGGTTGAACGCGGGGACCCGCTTGGCCATCTCGAAGTTGAACGAGACGTCCGTGACGAGGTCGCGGATGATGGGGAAGGTCTTCATCGGCGTGACGGTGACGGTGCCCTCGGGCAGCTCGTCGATCCGCGTCATGCACATGAGGCGGGGCTTTCCGTTGATCTCCGCTGAGCAGCTGCCGCACTTGCCCGCCTTGCAGTTCCAGCGGCAGGCGAGATCTGGCGCCTGGGTCGCCTGGATGCGGTGGATGACATCGAGGACGACCTCGCCCTCGACCTTCTCGAGCTCGTAGTCGACGAACGAGCCGCCGCTCGCGTCGCCGCGCCAGACCCTCATCGTGATGTCGGGCATTACTTCGCCTCCTCGAGCAGTGCGCGCAGATCTGCCGGCATCTCAAGGATCGGCTCGGGGACCGCCTTGACCTCGGACTCATACCCGCCGCCGCTGGGCTGGGACAGCACGAAGTTGACTTTGCCCATCTCCGCATCGGGTCCAGGGAAGTCGTCGCGCGTGTGCCCGCCGCGGCTCTCCTTGCGGTTGGTCGCCCCGAGCGTCGTGCACTTGGAGACCGTGATCATGCTCGGCAGGTCCGTGGCCAGGTTCCAGCCGGGGTTGTAGGCGAGCCCGCCCTTGACCGAGATGTTCGCAACGCGCTCGGTGAACTCCTCGAGCGCGGTTCGCGCGAACTCGAGCTCGCTCCCGGTACGGATGATGCCCACGTTTGCCTGCATCATCTCCTGGAGGTCCCGCTGGATGTCGTAGGGGTTCTCGCCTTCCTCGCGGTCGAAGGGCGCGAGCGCCTCGTCGATCGTCGCGTCGACGATCGCTGCGTCCAAGCCCCCGCTCCTCGCGCCACCCTCGATGTAGTCCGAGGCGCCGAGGCCGGCCCTGCGGCCGAACACCAGCAGGTCGGAGAGCGAGTTGCCGCCAAGGCGGTTCGCGCCGTGCATGCCGCCCGCGACCTCACCGGCGGCGAAGAGCCCCGGAACCGCGGTCGCGGCGGTGTCGGCGTCGACCCTGACGCCGCCCATGATGTAGTGGCAGGTCGGTCCGATCTCCATCGGCGTGGTCGTGATGTCGACGCCCGCCAGCTCCATGAACTGGTGGTACATCGACGGCAGGCGGCGGCGGATGAACTCGGGGGTGCGCCGTGACGCGATGTCGAGGAAGACACCGCCGTGCGGGCTGCCGCGGCCGGCCTTGACCTCGGCGTTGATGGCGCGCGCCACCTCGTCGCGGGGCAGCAGCTCGGGCGGGCGCCGGCCCGCCGAGTGATCGTCGTACCAGCGGTCGCCCTCGGCCTCGGTCTCTGCGGTCTCGGCGCGGAACATGTCCGCGACGTAGTTGAACATGAACCGCTCGCCCTCGGAGTTGCGCAGCACCCCGCCGTCGCCGCGGACGCCCTCGGTGACGAGCAGGCCCCGCACGCTGAGGGGCCAGACCATCCCGGTCGGGTGGAACTGGATGCACTCCATGTCGATCAGCTCGGCGCCGGCCCAGAGCGCCAGGGCGTGCCCGTCGCCGGTCCCCTCCCATGAGTTGGAGGTGTACTTCCAGGACTTGCCGACCCCGCCGGTCGCGAGCACCACGGCGGTCGCCGTGAAGCTCAGGAACTCACCGGTCGGGCGCCGGTAGGCGATGGCGCCGGCGATCTTGCCGTCGGCATCGGTCAGCAGGCGCAGCACCTTGCACTCCATGAAGACGTCGGTGTCCATGGAGACGACCTTCTGCTGCAGGGTGCGGATGAGTTCGAGCCCCGTGCGGTCGCCGACGTGGGCGAGCCGCGCGTACCGGTGGCCGCCGAAGTCGCGCTGGAGGATCTTGCCGTCCGGGGTGCGGTCGAACAGGGCGCCCCAGCTCTCGAGCTCGTGGACCCGGTCTGGGGACTCCTGGGCGTGGAGCTCCGCCATGCGGTAGTTGTTCAGCATCTTTCCCCCGCGCATGGTGTCGCGGAAGTGGACCTTCCAGTTGTCCTCGGAGTACACGTTGCCCATGGCCGCGGCGACCCCGCCCTCCGCCATGACGGTGTGCGCCTTGCCGAGGAGGGACTTCGTCAGGATCGCGACGCGCAGCCCGCGGCGCTTGGCCTCGACCGCGGCCCGCAGGCCCGCGCCCCCTGCCCCGATGATGAGCACGTCGTAGTCGTGGTTCTCGATCTCGTGGTGTGCCACGTCCGCCTCCTAGAAGAGCTTGTAGTCGGTGATCGCGCCGCTGGCGACCAGCCGGACGTAGACATCGGTGAGTGCCACGAAGATCAGGCTGACCCAGGCGATCTGCATGTGCCGGGCGTTGAGGGGCGTAACCGCCTTCCAGAACTTGTGGCGCAGAGGGTGCTTGGAGAAGCTCTTGACCTGCCCGCCGCACAGGTGCCGGCAGGCGTGGCAGCTGAGCGTGTACGACCACAGCAGCAGCGCGTTGACGACGAGCACGATCGTGCCCACCGAGACACCGATGCCACCCGCACCGGGCATCGAGAACGCCAGGATCGCGTCGTAGGTGAGCACCAGGTTGACGAGGAAGGCGAGGTAGAAGAAGTAGCGGTGGGCGTTCTGGAAGATCAGGGGGACCTTGGTCTCCCCCGTGTACTTGGCATGCGCGTCCTGCACCCCGCAGGCGGGCGGTGACCACCAGAAGGCCCGGTAGTAGCTGCGGCGGTAGTAGTAGCAGGTGAGCCGGAAGCCACCGGGGATGAAGAGGATCAGCAGGGCGGGCGAGTAGTCCCACCAGCTCAGCTGGACGTGGTGCGAGGCTCCGGGCACGCACGAGGCGGCGATGCACGGGGAGTACAGGGGGCTCAGCAGGTCCCGGTGCATCGCGGATCCGACGTAGTAGTTCTTGTTCTGGAAGGCCGCCCACGTCACGTAGACGACGAAGCTGAACAGGACCGAGAAGATGATGAGCGGCTGCAGCCACCAGCGATCCTGGCGCAGCGTCATCACATCTGGGCCGCCACGGCGCCCACCGAGGGCAACTGGTGTCGAACCTTGGACCGCGGTCACACCGTTCTCCTTCCGATCTGCGAAGTCCGGGTTAACCGGGCCGCGTCCATCCTACGCAGCGCCGCAGGACCCCCTGGACGGCTGCGGCCGCCCGGCCAGCGCGGGCACGCCTCGCCCTACGATCACGTCATGAGCGACCGCAGCACCGCCACGCCGATCCCTCCGAAGGACCTCCCGGTGACCCTGGGGTCACTGCGAGAGTCCGGCTACGTCTCGAGGCCCGTGGCCCAGGAGATCCGTGAGAACCTCGAGACCAGGATCGCAGCCGACGAGCCCCTGTCTGCGGGGATCCTCGGCTACGAGGACACGGTCATCCCGCAGCTGGAGAACGCGATCCTCGCGGGACACGACGTGATCCTCCTCGGCGAGCGAGGCCAGGCCAAGACGCGGATCATCCGCTCGATGGTGCAGCTCCTCGACGAGTGGCTCCCGATCGTGGCGGGCAGCGAGATCAACGACGACCCGTACGCGCCGATCTCGCGCCGCGCCATCGATGTCGTCGCCGAGCTCGGCGACGAGACGCCGATCGCCTGGGTGCACCGGTCCGAGCGCTACGGCGAGAAGCTGGCGACGCCCGACACGACGATCGCCGACCTCATCGGCGAGGTGGACCCGATCAAGATCGCCGAGGGGCGCTACCTCACCGACGAGCTCGCCCTCTCCTACGGCCTCGTCCCGAGGGTCAACCGCGGCATCTTCGCGATCAACGAGCTGCCCGACCTCGCCGAGCGGATCCAGGTCGGCCTGCTGAACGTCCTCGAGGAGCGGGACATCCAGATCCGCGGGCACCGGATCCGCCTGCCGCTCGACCTCGTGCTGGTGGCGACCGCGAACCCGGAGGACTACACGAACCGGGGACGAATCATCACGCCGCTGAAGGACAGGTTCGGCGCACAGATCAGGACCCACTACCCGAGGGATCTCGAGACCGAGCTCGAGATCGCGCGGTCCGAGGCGTCCCTCCCGCCGTCGGCAGTCCCGATCATCGTGCCCTGGTTCATCGAGCGCGCGGTCGTCGAGATCTCGCAGCTCGCTCGGCGCAGTCCCCTCGTGAACCAGCGCAGCGGTGTCTCAGTGCGCCTCACGATCGCGAACTACGAGAGCGTGGTGGCGAACGCGCTGCGCCGCTCGCTGCGCACCCGCGCGACCGCGGTCGTGCCCCGCGTGAGCGACCTCGCCGCCGTCGTGCCCTCGACCCAGGGGAAGATCGAGATCGAGGCCATGGAGGAGGGCCGCGAGGAGGAGGTCGTCGCGCAGCTCGTCGCTGCCGCCGTGCTGCTCACCTTCCGCGACCAGATCGTCCTCGAGGACGCGCAGGAGATCGTTGCCACCTTCGACGACGAGGTCGTGGTCCACGTCGGTGACGACCTCGCGGCAGGCGACTACCTCGAGGTGCTCGAAGCGCTGCCGGCGCTCGGGCCCGCGACGCGCAGGATCGCCGGCGAGCAGGCCGGGGACGAGGAGATGGCCGCTGCGCTGGAGTTCCTCCTCGAGGGCCTGCACCTGACCAAGCGGCTGAGCAAGGACGCCTCGGGCCCGCGCGCCCTCTACCGGCAGCGCCGCCGCTGAGATGAGCGCCCGCTACGGCTACCGGCGGTTCGACGGCACCGGCGGTGCCGATGACCTCGATGCCGAGGCACTGCTCGACGCGCTCACCGACGACCTGCTGGAGAACGGCGATCTGTCCGACGCGCTCAATCGGTTGCTGCGCCAGGGCCTGCGGACGCCGGACGGACAGGACATCGAGGGGCTGCGCGACCTCATCGAGCGCGCACGCCAACGGCGCCAGGAGCTGCTCGAGCGCGGCGACCCCGACGGGCAGTTCGCGGCGTTCAAGGAGCGGCTCGACGCGATCGAGGCGACCGAGCGCCAGGCGCTCGAGGACCTCGCTCGTGAGGCGGCCTCGTCGGGCGACGAGCGGCGAATCCAGGTGACCGACGACGCCGTCGCCGAGCGCACGGTCGCGCTCGACCTGCTGCCCGACCGGTTCGCCGACCGGATCGATGCGATGCGCAGCTACGAGTTCATCTCGAGCGATGCCCGCGAGCAACTCGAGCAGCTGCTCGGCGAGCTGCGAGAGCAGATCGTGGGCTCGTACTTCGAGTCGATGCGCGGCGCGCTGGCCGAGCCCGATCCCGAGCAGATGCGCCGCCTGCGCGAGGGGATGGACGCGCTCAGCCGCATGCTCGAGCAGCGCGAGCGGGGCGAGGACCTCGATCCGACGTTCGAGGAGTTCATGGCGCAGTACGGCGACCTCTTCGGACCGGCGGACTCCCTCGACGAGCTGCTCGAGAACCTCGCCAAGCGGTTCGCCGCAGCCCAGGCGATGCTCGACTCGCTCTCCTCGGAGCAGCGCGCCGAGCTCGAGCGGCTCGCCCAGTCCCTGTTCGAGGACATGGACCTCAACTTCTCCATGAGCCGATTCCTCTCGAACCTCCGGCGCGCGTTCCCCGAGATCGACGGGTCGGGCGGCTACCGGTTCCAGGGCGACCAGCCCATGTCGCTCAACGAGACGGCCGACACGGCCCAGCAGCTCGGCGAGCTCGAGCGGCTCGAGGGGCTGCTCAGCTCGGAGAACCCCGCCGCCATGCTCCCCGAGATCGACATCGAGGCAGTGAAGCGAAACCTCGGGGAGGATGCCGCACGGCACCTCGACAGGCTGGGTCGGCTCGTCCAGGAGCTGTCCGACGCTGGGCTCATCGAGCGCCGCGGCGGCAAGATGGAGCTGACGGCCCACGGGGTGCGCCGCCTCGGCGCGCGTGCACTCTCCGACCTGTTCGACCGCCTCCGAAACGGCGCGCTCGGTGACCACACGGCGACGAAGACCGGCTTCGGGCACGACCGCGAGGAGGTGTCGAGGCCCTGGGAGTCGGGTGACCCCTTCCACCTGCACCTCTCGAGAACGGTGCACAACGCGGTCGCCCGCGGTGGCGGGGGACTCCCCGTGCGCCTGGAGCCGCAGGATTTCGAGATCGTCGAGCACGAGGCGCTCGTGCGATCCGCCACCGTCCTCGCCATCGACCTGTCGATGTCGATGCCGATGCGGGACAACTTCGTGCCGGCGAAGAAGATGGCCATCGCCCTGACCACCTTGATCCGCACGAAGTTCCCTCGCGACTACCTCGGCGTCGTCGTCTTCTCCGAGATCGCGCGGGAGGTGAAGGTCGAGGAGCTCCCGACAGTGATGTGGGACTACATCTACGGCACCAACCTCCAGCACGCGCTGGCCCTCTCCCGCAAGATGCTGTCGAGGGAGCACGGCACCCGCCAGATCCTCGTCGTCACCGACGGCGAGCCGACCGCACACCTCGATGACATCGGCGAGCCGCACTTCCACTACCCGCCGACCAACGAGACGCTTCGCCGGACGATGGCAGAGGTCGTGCGGTGCACGAGAGCCGGCATCACCATCAACACCTTCGCCCTCGACCTGGAGCGCACGCAGTTCCCGTTCGTCGAGCAGATCGCCCAGGTGAACGGCGGACGGACGTTCTACCCGTCGAACGACGAGCTCGGCGGCTACGTCCTCACGGACTTCCTGAAGCACCGACGGAGGCTCCGTCCGACCGGCTGATCGGCGCGAAATCAAATTCTTCTTGCAATTCCCGGCAAAATCGCCCAAGATGACACCCGTGTAACTACAGCGGTGCCACGAGACCGTGGTGCCCGGGGAGGTCACATGGAGATCGTGCCGATGCTTGGGGGGCTAGAGGAGCGAGGTTGGCAGGCACGCGCCAACTGCATGGGCGTCGACCCCGACCTGTTCTTTCCGGAGCGCGGGGCGTCCACGCGGGAGGCAAAGGAGGTCTGCCGGGGGTGCGTCGTGCAGAGCGACTGCCTCGAGTACGCCCTCGAGAACGGTGAGAAGTTCGGCATCTGGGGCGGGATGAGCGAGCGCGAACGGCGCCGCGTCCGTCGAGCGCGCGCGATCGAGCGCCGCTCCGCAGCCAGCTGACCCACTCGCGCTGAACCTCGCACTGGCTGGGCGCGCACGGACCCGCGGCGCTTCCGGACCCTGAATCTCCCTACGCTCGAGACGCGATGCCCAGCCGGACCATGGCTGCCTCGATGGTCCTGTCGCGGCGCAGGTCCAGGCGCTCCCAGCGCTCCTCTGCGACGGCCGCAAGCACCGACGCCGGCGCGAGGCCGACGAGCTCAGCCCTGTCGATGTCGCCACCTGCGGGAAGTTCGCTCGCGACGAGATCGAAGACGTCACCGGGCGTGACCCGGTCGGGCACGAGCAGGTTGCAGCTCACCTGGGTCCCACCGGTCACGTCGAACCCGAGGGCGCGCACCTCGGGCGACCGGATGGCTGCCGCGATCGCCCGTGTGTGCTCGAGTGGCACGCCCGAGAGCCACAGGTTCCATGCGACAAGGGGGGAGCGGACCCCGACCGCGGAGGCGCCGGCGGTCGGATGGGGGCTCGGGGGTCCCGCATCCGGGCTCAGTTCCGCGAATGCCCGACGCCGCACCTCGGGCAGGGAGCGCACCGACCCGTCGGGGAGCGGCCCGTAACGGAAGCTGGGCACCCCAAGGTCCGCCAGGTACTCCATGGTCGCCTCACGCGCCCCGATGGCCACCTCGACCGGCGTTTTCCCGATGGGGACGAAGGGGACGACGTCGAGGGCCCCAAGGCGCGGATGCACGCCTGCATGGGCTCGCAGGTCGACTCGGCGGACCGTCTCACGCGCAAGCTCGCGGACGTCCGCGAGGAGGCTGCCCGGAGCGGCGATCAACGTGAAGACGGTCCGGTGATGGTCGGCGTCGCTATGGACGTCGGCCACCGACCGGACCGCTGAGACTTCGAGCGCCGCGATTGCGGTTGTATCGCGGCCCTCGCTTACGTTGGCGACGCATTCGAGCACGTCGCCGTCGACTTCGGTACGCAGATCCCTGATACTCAGATCTTGATCTGGGTCATCGCGCCCCTGCGGCGGGCCCGCAGGATCCTGCGACGCTCGCGCTCGCTCTTCCCACCCCACACGCCGTGGTCGATGTGATTCTCAAGCGCGTACTCCAGGCACTGCGACGCGACAGGGCACGTGGCGCAGATCTTCTGTGCCCGGATGACTCCCAGTCCGTCGCTTGGGAAAAACGTCTCGGGCGGGACCTCGCGGCACTTGCCGTCAGCCATCCACTCGGTGCTCATTTGTTTCCTCCTTGGTGCCCCAATAGAATCCCATGCCCTGAAGTAAATTACAACCTCAGGTACGTGCAATGTTTCACGTGAGAGTATTCACAAAGCCCTTTCTTCTGGGGCTGCCGGTTGGGAAATACAGCAAATTCGCAGTATTTTGTTTAACGTCAAAAAAGGAGCAAGTGTGACCCAGGTCCATGAGGAAGTCACCGAGCCATTCGAGCCGGTCGGGCATGTCCGGATCGTCTACCTGGGTCCTGTCGCGCCGCACTGGGAGATCCAGAGCGACTGGGGTGACGAGGAGACCATCCAGGCGTTCGCGGATCGGGCGAATGCCCGGCTCGTCCTCCTGCCGCCGCATGACCCCCAGTTCCGCCGGAACCGCGAGCGGGTCGCGCGCGACGCCGAGCGCGAGCACCTCGAGCTGCAGTGGGACCTCGGCTTCGACGAGGCCGATGCAGAGGCTCCCGCGAGGGATTAGGGCAGGTCAGGACCGCTGTCGATCGATGGCAGCGAGGTCCGCTCAAGCCACAGGCCCGGGGCGACGATCTCTGCCGGCGTGGGGAGGCCGGACGCGTCCTTGAAGAGCCGGGTGAGCGAGTCGAAGCCCGCCCGCTCGACGACGCCGGCCACGAACGCCGCGCCCTCCTCCACCCGGGGCCGGGAGAGGTCGACTCCGAAGAGTGCTGCTGCGGCCTCGTCGCCCTTGGCGTCCCCGGTCCGGTGGCGACGCCATGCCTCGGCCAGCTGGCCCGCGTCGCCCGTGATCCGGTCTGCGACGACCCTCGCGACCTCGTCGAAGTAGCCGCCGAGCGCGGTGACCGCTGCGTTCAGGGCGTCGTGCTCGGGTCCGTCCAGGCTGCCCTCGAGGCCGGAGAGCCCTTCGAGGAAGCGCTCCGGGTCGCCCAGGAGCGCAGTCAGGTCCTCGGGGCCGTCCTCATCGGTGAGCCGGCTGAGCAGGGACTGCTGCGCTCGCATCTGTGCCTCCGTGGAGGCCGCGAGCAGCGCCTCGAGGCGGGCCGCGGTCCCGGGTCGCGCGAGGACTGCATGCGCCGTCAGCTCGCGCGCGAGCGTGAAGGCCGCGACGTGGTCCTCGTCGAGGCTCCAGTCCGACGCGAACTGGGTCACGTTGCGCACGACGATCAGCGGGTGCTTCGAGCCCGGCCATGGAAGGGGGAAGGCAGACGAGCCGAGTGCGCGCTCGGCGAGGTGCCCGGCGGTCGAGCCGACCTGGAGTCCGACGAACATGGGTCCCATCGACGAGGCGAACCGAGCGAGCATCGCCGTCGTCGTGTCCTCGGGATCGACCTCGATGGTGGGCGCCTGGGCGGCCGCGACGACAAGCGGCTCGATCCGCGCGCGCCAGCTGTCGAGCGCGGCCAGCGCCCATGCGGTGCGGTTGACAGGGTCGGCATCGGGGGCCACCGTGGATCCCGTCACCTCAGAGACATGCAGCGCGACGATCGCCGACAGCTGCTCGAGCTGGATGCGCGAGACGGGGTCCGGATTGAATCCAGCTTCCTCGTCGGTCGTGACACTTTGTGCCAGCGCCCGGGCCGCGTCGAACCAGGCAGAGGAACTCGAGCCGCCCATGGCCTTCAGGAGGTCTCCGAGGAGCCCATCGAATCCGTTCGGCCCGACGTTCATCGGCCTCAGCCTATGGCGAGGCCGCGAGCGTCACGTCCGGGTTCGAGACCTTGGAATCCCGGGCGACCGTGACCGTGACGAGCTGGCCGGGGGAGGCGGTGTACAGCGCGCTGCCGAGATCCTCCATGGATCCGATCGTCGTCCCGTTGAGTGCCAGGATCTCCTCGCCGGCAAGCAGGGCGGAGCTCGACGTGCTCCCCTTCGGGACCGACACGATCCGAACGCCCCCGCCGGGGAGCGACACTCCCTTGATCTGCAGCCATCCGTGCCCGTTTGCGTCGCCGAGCACGACGCGCTGGGCGAGGAGCGACATGAACGTGGTGGACACGTACGCACCCTCGCCGAGCGCCGGCACGCCGATCGCCACGGCTGCGCCCGAGCCGTCGAGCACGATGCCCCCGGCGACGGATCCGACGGCACTCTGGCCCGGCGTCACCGCGATGATCGAGTTCCCCACCCTGCGCGAGGACTCGGTTGCGGAGAGGACCGCAGTCGCGTATTCGAACACGACCTTGGAGACGCTGCCCCGCACTGCTGCGAGAGCGGTGAGCGAGGTCGGGGCGCCGCCGGTCTCGACGGCTGGTCGCAACTCGTCGATCGGCGTGATGGGCAGCGTCTCGTTGAGCCTGAGGACCGTGACCCCCATCTCGTCATCCGAGCCGATGGGCGTCGCCGTGATCGCGGACTGGCTGCCCTCGCGGAGCACCTGGATCGAGGAGTTGGCCGGAATCTGCGTGGTGGTCACCGCGACGTCCCCGGGCGCGACGACCATCGCGGTCGCGGTGCTGATGTGCGACGACTGCAGGATCACCAGTGCGAGCAGGCCGTCCGCGGCCGTGCGGGCGGGCTTGGGCAGTCCTGCGACCGACGTCGCCTCGTGCGGGCCGGTCGTTGCGCCAGCGATGGGCGTGGAGATGGGGGCCGCCAGCAGCAGCGTGCCGGCGACGAGGAGCCCGGACGCGAGCGTCGCGACCGTTCCCTGGAAGCGCCGTGAGGACGCCCGAGGGCTGACGGGCATGACCGCGTAGTCGAAGGATCCGGGCAGTTCAGAGGGGTGAACCCACGGGCGCTGCGAGGGCTCGGGCACGGCCTTGCTCCGATGCGAACCCCGAGTCTCGAGGAAGTCCCGGAAGCGTCTGAACATGCACCCAAGGGTAGTGACGCACTTTGCGATGCGGGCGTCGCCCCTACGATTCGCCCCATGGCACCGACTCTGGCGATCGACGTCGGCACGTCGACCACCCGGGTCGCCGCGGAGGGGCGTGGCGTCATCTTCGCCGAGCCGACGGTCGTGGCCATCGACACGCGCAACGGCTCCGTGGTCGCCCTCGGGCACGAGGCGATCGAGCTTGTCGGCCGGACCCCGAGGCACGTGGTGGCGTTCCGGCCCATGCAATCGGGCGCCATCACCGACTTCGACGTCGGCGCGAGGCTCCTGCACGGGGTGCTCGAGCGGTGCGGGCTCGGTCGGTTCTCGCGCACGCGGGTCCTGCTCACCGTGCCGGCATCAGCGACCGCGATCGAGCGGCGGGCACTGCGACAGGCGGCGCGTCGGGCCGGAGCGGCGCACGCGCACCTGCTCGAGGCTCCGATCGCGGCGGCGATCGGGCTCGGCCTGCCCATCCACGATCCTGTCGCAAGCTCCGTGGTCGTCGTCGGTGCAGGGACGACCGAGGCCGCGGTGATCTCGCTCGGCGGCATCGTCTCGCTGGCGTCGCTCCGCGTGGGCGGGGACGACCTCGATCGCGATATCGCCGACTGGACACGCCACCACGCCGGAGCGGTCATCGCGTCGGCGACGGCGGAGGCCCTCAAGATCTCGATCGGCTCGGCTGCCCGACAACCGCTCAACCGCAGCGCCGAGGTGCCCGCGCGGATGACCCTGGACGGTGAGGGCGTGCTCCTCGAGGTGTCCGGCGCCCAGGTGCATGCGGCGATCGAGGACCACGTCGGCCAGATCGTCCGTGCATCCTCGGAGTGCCTGGCCGAGGCGCCACCGGACCTCGCCCAGGACGTGCTGGTCCACGGCCTGCAGATCGTGGGGGGCGCGTCGATGCTCGACGGGCTCGTCGAGCGGCTCGCCGACGCGACCGAGGTCCCTGTCAACTCGTGCGATGCGCCGGGAGAGGCCGTCGTGCTCGGCGCCGGCAGGTGCCTCGAGGACCTCGGGCGACTCGCCTCGCTCTTCGCCAGCGCCGAGCGCTGATCAGGCGCCTGCTGCGCGCAGTGCCTCGGCTGCTGATCGGACCTGCCAGTCGCGGTCGGCGAGGGCGGCGTCGATGCCGGCCTCGACCCTCGGTCCCTCGAAGGCCGCGAGGGCGACCACGCTGCGTCTGCGGATCGCCGGCTTGTCGTCGAGGCCTCGAAGCACGGCGTCGAGCCCTGCGGGGTCCCCGATCGCCCCGATTGCTGCGATCGCCGCCTCCCGGCACCTTGGGTCATCGCGGTCGGCTGCGACCGTCGACAGCGAGCCGACCGCCGAGCGGAGCCGCAGCTCTCCAAGCGCGTCGCACGCGACGACGACCACCAGGTCGTCCTCGTCCGCCAGCCGTTCGATCAGCGCCCGTGCGACGCGGGTGCTCGGCCGCGGCGCCCTGGCCTCGAGCTCGCACGCCCTGCGCCGGACGATGGCCGCCTCGTCGTTGAGCGCGGCGACCCGGTCTGCGACGCTCCGGCGCCCGAGCCGGGCGGCGGACGAGATGGATCGCATCCGCAGCTCGGGGTGTTCGCTCTCGCGCGCTCCGGCGACGATGCCCTCGGGATCCGCGATGTACCCGGCGACCACGATCGCCCGGGCCGTCCTCGCTACGGTGTCTGCATCATCGAGCACCCCCCAAGTGAACCACCGACGCGGCGTCGGCGTACCGGCTGGTCGGCCGCCCTCGTGCTCCTCGCGGGCGTCCTGGTCGTGGCGGGGATCTTCTCGCTCACGTACAAGCTCAACCTGTACTCGATCACCCCCGGCGTCTCCCAGCCTGTCGGGCCACTCATCACCGTCTCGGGCCAGCGACACGACATTCCGAGGCGAACGATCCTGCTCACCGACGTGTACCTGACGCAGCTCACCGTCTGGGGATGGCTCGGGTACGAGTTCCACCACTCCCACGAGCAGATCGTGAGCGGCTCGGACCTCGTCGATCCGGGCGTCTCCCAGTCCGAGCTCGAGGCGCAGGGCTACCTCGAGATGGCCGATGCCAAGGACGCGGCGAAGGTCGCGGGGATGCGGACCCTCGGGCTTCGCGTGACTGGCGTGCCCGCCGGCGTCACCGTGGTCGCCGTGGGCTCGGCATCGCCGAACGCCGCCGTCCTCAGCGTCGCCGACCGCATCGTCTCGGTCAACGGCCGCGCCGTGACGACAGTCTGCGGCCTGCAGGGTGCGCTCTCGGGGCTCGAGCCCGGTGCCCGCGTGCCGGCGCAGATCGAGGTCGCCGACATCTCGGGCTCAGGGACGATCACCTACCGGCCCCCGTCGCGCGTCACCATTGTGATGGCGGGGGTCCCCGCGGGTGCATCGCAGACGGGCTGCCCGGCTACGCCCACCCGGACCGTGACCATCGGCATCGAGCCCGAGCAGGCATACGACTGGCACTTCCCGGTGGATGTCTCGATCAACACCGCCGACATCGGCGGGCCGTCGGCCGGCCTCGCGATGACCCTCGGGATCATCGACGCACTGTCCAAGGGCTCGCTGACCGGACACGTCAAGGTCGCGGCCACGGGGACCATGGACACCGAGGGGGATGTGGGGGACGTGGGGGGCGTCGCCGAGAAGACCGTCGCCGTGCAGAATGCCGGCGCCACCGTGTTCATCGTCCCCGAGGTCGAGGTCCAGACCGCCCGGCAGGCGGCGACCGGCCACCTCACGGTGATCGGCGTCACGACGCTCGACCAGGCGCTCTCGGCGATTGAGCGACTGGGCGGCACGCCGCCCGTCCCGTTCGCAGAGGAGGCCCCGGGCCCCGGTACGTCGTAGGCTCGCGCCACATGGAGGACCGACCCACCATTTCCTCGTCGCGGCTCGGAGCGAGCGACGTCGCGCGCGCCACGTTCTCTCCGGCCCGGCGGGGCTACGACCCGAGGGAGGTCCGCTCCTACCTCGAGCAGGTGGCCCGCGAGCTCTCGAACGCGGAGCAGCGGATCGCGGAGCTCCGCGAGCGCGTCGCGGAGGCCGAGCGGCGCGCGAAGCACCCGGTGCTCGACGAGGCGACGCTCGCCAGCGCGCTCGGGACCCAGAGCGCCGCGATCCTGCGGAGCGCCCACGAGGAGGCCCAGCGTGTCGTGACTGCCGCGCAGGCGCGGGCGTCGGAGCTCCTGGGCGAGGCGCAGGACCGCGCCGCGTCGATCACCGTCGAGGCGCAGTCGCATGCCGCGACCACGGTCTCCGAATCCGAGCAGGCCGCATCCTCCATCGACCACGAGGCCCGCGCCGCGGCCCAGCGACTGGTCGACTCCGCGAAGACGAACGGCGAGGCACTGGTCGACCGTGCACGAGAGCAGGGCCGCTCGATCGTAGAGCAGGCCCAGGAGGCCCGCCGCAAGGTGCTCGCGGACCTGCTGGTGCGGCGCAAGGCGCTGCATGTCCAGGTCGAGCAGCTCCGTGCGGCCCGGGACTCGCTGTCCCAGTCGGTCCTCGCACTGCGCTCGTCGGTGGATGCGACGCTTGCGGATCTCGAAGGCTCCGACGACCGAGCGCGGCAGGCCGCCATCGAGCTGCTGCGAACCCAGCCCGCCCCTCCCGAGGTCAAGGTGGAGGAGTTCGAGGAGGCACCCACCCCCCATCCGTCGGGTGTGGACGCGTCGCCAGGCGAAGAGGAGGATCCCGACGCGGTCGAGGAGATCTTCGCGAAGCTGCGCAAGGCATCGCTCGAGGAGCGCGGCGCGGAGGAGTCCGGCCGGACCGCGACTCGGCAGCCCGTCGGCGCGGACACGCCCGTTGGGCTGATCCTGCAGCGGCGCGACGAGGCGATCAGCGGTCCCCGGGACTCGCTCATCCGCAAGGTGAAGCGCACCCTGCAGGATGACCAGAACGCGGCGCTCGAGCGCGTGAAGGGCGCCGACGGCATGGTCGTCGCCGACCGTCTGGAGGCTGAGCGGACCCAGCGCGATCGCTACGCCCTGGCGTCGGTCGAACCCCTGCGCGAGGCCGCGAACGCGGGCAGGTCGTTCGCCGCCAGCGAGGGGGGTGTCGTCGGGCCCGAGCTGAGCGACGATGTCCTCGCCGAGCTCGCCGAGGATCTCGCTGCCACGCTCGTGACCGCGCTGCGCAAGCGCATGTCGGCAGATGGCGGCACCGAGGGGACCGAGCGCGTGACGGCCGCCTACCGGGAGTGGCGCGGCGCCCGGGCGGAGCGCCTGTGCACTGACCTCGCCCTGCGCGCGTTCCACGCCGGGGTCGCCGCCGCGGCCACCGGACGAAAGGTCCGCTTCGTCGTCGCGCCCACCGAACCCCCGTGCGAGCAGTGCGTGGCGCATGGAGCGGCCGCGGCGGAGGGTGGGTCCGGGCCCCCTCCCAAGCTCCCGCCCGTGCACGCGGGATGCCGGTGCACCGTCCTGCCGGCCTAGCGAACCCGGTGCACCTGCGGACCTCGTAGGCTCGCGCCAGTGCGAAGCCCCACGGATCTGCCAGAGGTCCGACCAGGACGACGGAGACGCCGGATCATCATCGGCGTCGTCATCGCGCTGCTCATCATCCTGATCATCTCGCTCCGGTCGCTCGCCGGCCTCTACACCGACTCGCTGTGGTACTCCTCGATCGGCCAGCACGTGGTCTTCTCCACGATGCTCGAGGTGAAGATCGGCCTGTTCCTCACCTTCGGGCTCGTCTTCTTCTTCGCGATGTGGGTGAACCTGCTGCTGTGCAACCGGCTCGGCCCCTCGGAACTCCTCCTCGACGCACCCGAGGACGAGCTCGTCCGGCGATTTCAGGGCGTGGTCCGCCCGTACGCAGGCCGCCTCTACGCCCTGCTGTCGGTCGTGCTCGCCCTGATCGCGGCATCCGGGACGGTCGGCAAGTGGCAGAGCTACCTCCTCTTCGCCAACTACCAGCCGTTCGGCATCAAGGACCCGCTGTTCGGCAAGGACGTCGGCTTCTACGTCTTCCGGCTCCCGTTCCTGACCTTCGTCGTCGACTGGGTGCTCGCCTCGCTCATCGCGATCATCGTGTTCACCGTGATCTTCCACTACCTGAACGGCGGGATCCGCGCAGCCCGGGTGACGCCGAGGGTCAGCCCCGGGGTGAAGGTCCACCTGTCGGTCCTGCTCGCGCTGCTCGCGGTCGCGAAGGCGGCCGGGTACCTGGTCGCGAAGTGGCACATGGTGACCTCGACCAGCGGCGTCGTCGAAGGCGCCGGGTACACGGACGTGCACGCGCGGATCCCCGCGCTCACCCTGCTGTTCTGGCTCAGCCTCGCCGCTGCCGTGATCCTGCTCGTCAACATCCGCCAGCGCGGATGGACCCTGCCGATCATCGCGGTCGGGCTCTGGGCGTTCGTGGCCCTTGCCATCGGCGTGATCTACCCCGCGGTCCTCCAGGCCCTGAAGGTGACCCCCGCGCAGAGCTCGCTCGAGCTCCCGTACATCCAGCGCAACATCGCGGCGACGAGGGCCGCGTACAACGTGGGAGACGTGAAGACGGCCCCCTTCGAGGGGACGGCCTCGACTTCACCGACGAAGATCGTGGCTGCTGCGACACCGTCGCTCACGGCGATCCGGCTCTGGGACCCCGATCCCTCGATCACCCAGCGGACGTTCCAGCGCCTCGAGTCGCTGCGCAACTACTACGCGTTCTCCGCTCTCGGTGAGGACCGCTACATCGCGAACGGCGTGCTCACGCCGGTCGTCGAGGGCGTCCGAGAGCTCAACTCGAGCGGCCTCGCCAACCAGACGTGGGTGAACGAGCACCTGCAGTTCACGCACGGCGAAGGCCTTGTGATCGCGCCCTCGAACGCCGTGCAGCCCACCAACGGGTGGCCGCAGTTCGATGTCTCAAACGTCCCGCCCGTGTCGACCAACGGGTTCTCGCAGGTCACCACGCCGGGCATCTACTTCGGACTCGACCAGAACGGCTTCACCGTGGTCAACACGAAGCAGGAGGAGCTCAACTACGAGTCGTCGAGCGGGACGTTCTACTCGCACTACAAGGGCAACGGCGGCGTCCCCATCGACGGGTTCTTCCGCCGGGCGATGTTCGCGCTGCGACTCGGCGACCCCAACATCCTGCTCTCCAACCTCATCACCTCGCAGTCGAGGATCATCTTCGTCCGCAATGTTGTCCAGATCGCGCAGCGCGCGGCGCCCTTCCTGTCCATCGACGCGCACCCCTACGCGGTGCTGATCGGTGGCCACATCGACTGGGTGCTCGATGGTTACACGACGACGGACCAGTACCCGTACGCGGAGAACGCGAACACGCAGCTCGTCCCGAGCGACAACGGGCTCCCTGGCTCGTACAACTACGTCCGAAACTCGGTGAAGGTCATCGTCGACGCCTACTCGGGCCAGGTGACGCTCTACGCGATGGACCCGACCGACCCGGTCCTCAAGGCCTGGAGCAGTGCCTACCCCGGCCTGATTCAGCCGCTGATCAAGATGCCAACGGACCTGCGCGCCCACCTCAAGTACCCGGCGGACATCTTCTCGATCCAGGCTGCCATCTACGGCCGCTACCACATCACGAACCCGTCCGCCTTCTACAACAACGGCGACGGGTGGAGCATCTCACCGACCGACGGGGCGGGTCCGCCGAGCAACACGATCCAGCAGGCGAAGCAGTTCGACTCGCAGGGCTTCCTCGTGAGCGAGCAGGCCGCGAGGATGGACCCGCTGTACCAGATCTACACGATGCCCGGCACGGCGAATCCGGCATACACCCTCACCGACGCGTACGTCCCCGCATCGGCCGGGAACGGCGGCTCGTCGAGCTCGACGCCCGTGCTGAACCTCTCGGCCTTCATGGTGGCCCTGTCTGATCCGAGTGACTACGGCAACCTCTACACCTACGTGTCGCCGCACAGCGGCACGACGGTGGGGCCTGTCCAGGCGGACTCGCAGATGGACGCGAACGCGGTCGCCTCCAAGCAGATCACGCTCCTGAACACGAACGGCTCCCAGGTGCTGCTCGGCAACGTCCTCATGGTCCCGATCAACGGCTCGATGCTGTACGTCCGCCCGATGTACGTGACGAGCACGGCGACGGAGCTGCCCGTGCTGGCCTACGTGATTGCTGACTACAACGACAAGGTCGGCTTCGCACCGACGCTCGCGGGCACGCTCAGCGAGGTCTTCGGCGCGTCGGCGGGATCCGGCGGGGGGTCCGGCGGGTCCGGTTCGGGCGGGTCGAGCTCTGCGAACCTGAGCGCCGCCCAGTACCTCGCGCTCGCCCAGGCCGCCTACGACAAGGCAGAGGCCGCGCTGGTGAGCGGCGACCTCGGTGCCTACCAGGCGTATGTGAACCAGATGGAGGCCTATCTCGGCAAGGCCGATGCGAAGCTGGGCTCCTCAGCTGCCTCGTCCGCGTCGCACTCGTCGTCCGCGACGGCGTCGAAGGCAAGCACGACCACGAGGGCTCCAGCCACCGCGACCACGACGGCGCGGGTTGTCGCGCGAGCAGCCTCGAGGCGCGCGTCCTCGAGACGAGACGCCGTCGCGCTGCCCAGTCCGATCGCGACGCGAGCGGTCCGCTAGCGCGATCAGGTCGGCGAGAAGATTCGAGCTTCCGTCACGTGATTGTCACGACTTCGACCTCGACTCGACACGCGGCGTCGGCGACACTACGAGCATGACACTCAACAAGGTCGTCGTTGTCGGCGGGGGCATCCTCGGCACGATGCACGCGCTCTTCGCCCTCCGGTCCAATGCGTCGGTGGTCCACCTGGATCGCGACGAGGTGCCGAATGGCGCCTCTGTCAGGAACTTCGGGCTGTGCTGGGTGAGCGGTCGAGCCCCGGGGGCCGAGCTCGCACTCGCGCTCCGCTCCCGCGAACTCTGGGGCCAGGTCGGCCACGACGTGCCCGGCCTCGGTTTCCGGCCGAACGGATCGATGACGCTCGCGTCGACGGAGCCAGAGCTCCGGGTCCTCGAGCAAGCGTGCGCCCGGGGAGACGCAGCCGATCGCCAGTTCGCCCTCCTCGACGCCGATGAGGCTCGGCAGGTCAACCCGGGGCTTCGCGGGACGTTCCTCGCGGGTCTCCATTGCCCGCTCGACGCCGCTGTCGAGTCGCGCCTGGCGCTGGGTGCGTTGCGCGAGTGGATGCTCGCAACCGGCCGCTATGCGTATGTCGCGCCGCGCGAGGTGATCGCGGTCTCGGACCACGCGGTCACCGACCACACCGGGAGCCGCCATGAGGGCGACCTTGTCGTGCTCTGCGTCGGTGCCGTCGAGGGTGGCGCCATGGGCGAGCTCTTCGAGGGCACCCAGCTGCAGCGGGTCCGCCTGCACATGATCGAGACCGAGCCGCTTGGCCGCGACCTGTCGACCTCGGTCGCGGACGGCAACTCCCTTCGGTACTACCCAGCCTTCCGGGAGCTCGCCGATGCGCAGCTCGGTCCGCAGGAGGCGCCCCTGGCGCGGTACGCGATCCAGCTCCTGTGCCAGCAGCGCCTCCATGGCGGCCTCACGATCGGAGACACACACGAGTACGACGAGCCCTTCGCCTTCGACCTCTCCGACGAGCCGGTCGCCCTGATCGAGCAGCTCGCGCGCGAGGTGATCGGCGAGCCCTTCCCGAGGATCGAGAGGCGCTGGACGGGCGTGTACCACCAGCTGCGGAAGGTCTCCGACGACGAGCTCTACTTCCGGAGCGAGGTGGCGTCCGGCGTCCTGGCCGTGACCGGCGCTGGGGGCCGTGGCATGACCCTCGCACCGGCGATCGCCGAGGAGACGTTCGCATGAGCGCCGTATTCGAGCTCGTCTGCTTCGACATGGCCGGAACGACCGTGCTCGACGACGGCCTCGTACTCGAGGCGTTCCGGCGGACGATCGCGGGACTGGGCGTCGACGGGGTCGAGGCGGACCGGATGGAGACCTACGTCGTCGAGACGATGGGCCAGTCGAAGATCGAGGTCTTTACGGTCCTCTTCGGCGATCGGGCGGAGGTGGCGAACCTGTCGTTCGAGCGCCACTTCACCGATGCGGTGCGAGAGCTCGGGATCAGCGAGGTCCCCGGAGCCCGCGGGACGGTCGAACGGCTGCGCGATGATGGGTACAAGGTCGCGCTGACGACCGGGTTCTCGCCCTCGACGCAGCAGGCCCTGCTCGACGAGCTGGGCTGGGTCGGCCTCTTCGACGCCGCGATCTCGCCCGCAGACGCGGGACGGGGTCGACCGAGCCCGGACATGCTGCTCACGTGCCTGCTTCGCACAGGTGCAAGTGCCGTCAGCGCGATGGTGGTCGTGGGGGACACCTGGTCCGACATGGTGGCGGGCAAGCGCGCGGGCGCGGGTCTCTGCGTGGGGGTCCGCACGGGCACCGACGCGGACGAGCGGTTGCGTGCGGGTGGCGCCGATGAGGTCATCGACTCCGTGGCCAACCTGCCCGCCCTGCTCGCCGCTCGAGAAGACTGACCCTTGTCGGATGCGAGGCTCGGCACCGCACGCATGCTTGCTGGACCACTGTTGAAGGTCGTCCAACGTCTGCTATCCTCGACCTTCGCGACGCGGGGTGGAGCAGTCAGGTAGCTCGTCGGGCTCATAACCCGAAGGTCGCAGGTTCAAATCCTGCCCCCGCTACGACGTGGTCCCCACGGCATGTGGGTCCATAGACGCCCGAACGCCCCGCCAGACCCCAGGTCCGGCGGGGCGTTCGACGTCTGGCGTTGAAATCGCAGGATCTGCCGGGTTGATCGCCGGACGTCGCCGATCCTCCGCTCGCGCGGCTCAGCCTCCCGACGGGACGATCTGCCAGGCCTCGACCGTCGTGGCGCCTGACGATCCGGGCAGGCGGCTCGAGTCGAGCACAGAGACGACAGAGAACACGCGAACCCCGCGTGAGGTCACCGGGTCGGAGAACACAACGACGGTGCTGGTCGTATGGAAGGTTCCCGCGGCGCAATACGGCGTGCAGTCGTTCAGATGGTCGACACCCCGGGCGATGCCGACGCTCGAGGACCACCGGACCCAGCTCAGGCCCGTCAGGTACCAGTTGCCGTCACCGCACGCGAGGGTGAAGCTCGCGGGCCGCGCCACCGCGTGACCGACGCACGGCACGATCGATGGCTGGGTTGCAGCCCTCGGGACGGACGCCCCCGCGCCCACGGCGGCGACGGCGATCGGCGTGCTGATCGCGACGGTGAGGAGGGCGGCGAGGACACGGGTGCGGTGCATGCAGCCGATCGTATCGAGCCCGACCGAATGTCGACGGTGCCGAGGTCGCCGTTCTGTCACGGAATGTTTCACTTCGTCACAAACGTGTTACCGAAGTTTCGTCGCGACGAGGCGATGGCGGAGGAGCGGTGGCGCATCACGCACGTTCACGAGGGAAAACGGTCGATATGGTCGCGTCGAGCAGGCGCGTCACCCCGTTGTCCAATTGTCATCCGCACGTGGTCGAACTGTCACCGAGTGCAAACCTCGAATCGTTACCTTCCTCGCGGGGTAACCAGATCGGGACCCCGAACTAGCGGAGGTAGTGCATTGTCTCTCACAAAGCTCAAGGCGTCCGTGCTGGCGGGCGTCACGGCGGCCGGCCTGCTCGGCATCGCCATCTCGGGGGCTGGCACTGCAAGTGCGACAGCCAAGCCCAAGATCGACTACAAGACGTGCGCCAGCCTTTCGGCGTGCGGCGGCATGACCGCCCTGGTCAAGGCAGCCAAGGCTGAGGGTCAGCTCAACACGATCACGCTTCCGCTCGCTGGCTGGGCCAACGAGGGCACGATCATGAAGGACTTCCAGAAGAAGTACGGCATCAACATCACCGACGCCAACCCCAACGGCTCGAGTGGCGATGAGGTCACCGCGGTCAGCGCCAACCAGGGCTCGCGCGGCCCCGACGTCGTCGACGTCGGCCTGACCCACGCCGCTCCCTACGACAGCCTGTGGGCGCCCTACAAGGTGGCGACGTGGAAGTCGATCCCGGCGAACCTGAAGGACGCGAACGGCCTGTGGTACGCGGACTACGCCGGCACGGTCGCGATCGCGTGCAACACGCAGTTCGTCTCCAAGTGCCCGACGTCGATCAAGAGCCTGACCAACCCGGCCTACAAGGGCGAGGTCGGCATCAACAACGACCCGAACCAGGCGGGTGCGGCATTCGCAGCGGTGTACGCGGCGGCGCTGGCGAACGGCGGCTCGGTGAACAACATCAAGCCCGGCGTCGACTTCTTCGCAACCCTGAAGAAGGACGGCAACTTCAACCCGGTCGTGGCCACGATCTCCACCCTGCAGAACGGCACGACGCCGATCATGCTGTGGTGGGACTTCAACCTGTACCCGGCGCAGCCGAAGTTCGGTGGGACGTTCAACACGCTGAAGGTCATCTACCCGTCGGACGCCGTCTATCAGGGCTACTACAACCAGGCCATCGCGAAGAACGCGCCGGACCCGGCTGCAGCACGCCTCTGGGAGGAGTACCTGTACTCCTCGACGGGCCAGAACCTCTTCCTCGGCGGACAGGTGCTGCCGGTCGAGCTTCCGCTGCTCGTCAAGGACAAGACGGTGAACAAGAAGTTCCTCGACGAGCTCCCGTCGCTGCCGAAGACCGCCAAGCCAGTCTCGGCGACCCTCGCGCAGCAGGACGCGGCCCAGCAGGTCGTGCTCGCAGACTGGGCGTCTGAGGTCGGAGACTTCGGGCCCTCCTACTAGTTGACGCTGCACTACAACTAGGCACATGAGCAGTAGCGGAACCATCACCCCCGATCCCGGCACGCAAGTCGCCGGGGTCGGGGGTGGCTCCGTCGTACAGACCAAGCGGCGCTCCGTCTTCCAGGTCATCACGCCGTTCCTGGCAATGATGCCGTTCACGGTCTACGTGGCCCTCGGCCTCTTCCTGCCGATGGTCGCGGTCTCGATCCTCGCGTTCAAGACCGTCGACGGGCACTGGACGATGCACAACATCAACCTGCTGTTCACCGGCGTCTACGCGGCCGGATTCAAGAACAGCATCGAGCTCGCGCTGTTCACCTCGATCGTCCCGGGCATCCTGGGAGTCTTCCTCGCCCACGCCATCGCGACGTCGAGAAGCGAGCTGCTCCGGCGGCTCGTCGCATCCGCATCAGGCGTCCTCGCCAACTTCGGCGGCGTCAACCTGGCGTTCATCTTCCTCGCCTCCTACGGCCTGAACGGCATCGCCACGGTCTGGCTGAAGTCGATCGGCATCACGTTCGAGCCGAATCTCTCCGACTTCAACGGCGTGGTCTTCGTCTACCTGTACTTCCAGATCCCGCTCATGGTCCTCATCGTGACCCCGGCTCTCGGGGGCCTGCGTCCGAGTTGGCGCGAGGCAGCGGAGGGTCTTGGCGCGTCGACGTGGAGCTACTGGCGACGCGTCGGCGTGCCCGTCCTCACCCCGGCCGTCCTGGGCGGGATGCTGCTCCTGTTCGGTAGCGGCTTCGCTGCCTACGCGACCGTCCAGGCGCTGACGGCTGGATCGGTCGCCCTGTCACCGGTGCTCATTGGCGACTTCCTCAACGGGAACAACCTCGCCGGCTACGAGCACGTCGGGTACGCCATCGGCTTCGGAATGATCGTCGTGCTCCTCGTCACGATGGTCGCGTACGTGTTCATCCAGAGAAGGGCGACGCGGTGGCTTCGCTAGTCGCACCCATCGGCACCGAGGAGGTCGAGGGTGTCGCCGAGGAGATGCCGATCGCATCGGCGAAGCGGCGTCGTCGGCCGCGGTTCTTCAGGGGATTCGTGCTGCTGGTCGCCGCGGTGTACTTCCTGCTTCCCCTTTTCGCGGGTCTCAAGTACACGTTCGAGGATGCGAACGGGGACTTCTCCTTCTCGACCGTCCGGTCGATCGCGTCCCAGCCGTACCTCGGATCGGCCCTGTGGCTGACGGTCCGGCTCGCCGTCCTCGCGATGGTGGTCACGATGGCGCTGATGATCCCGACCACGGTGTACGTCCACCTGAAGCTGCCGAAGATGCGGCGTGTCATGGATCTCGTGACGCTGCTGCCGATCGTCTTCCCTCCGATCGTGCTGGTCCTCGGCGTGCTCAAGACCTATCCCCTCGCGCTCCGCAACTCCCCGTACCTGCTTTCGCTCCTGTACGTCATCCTCGCCATGCCGTTCGTGTACCGATCACTCGACGCGGGGCTCGGGGCCATCGACCTCAAGACGCTCGTCGAGGCTTCCAAGTCGCTCGGTGGCCGCTGGATCTCCACGCTGCTTCGCGTCATCCTGCCGAATCTGACGACAGCGCTCATCTCGGCGGTCGTGCTCACCATCGCACTCGTCTTCGCTGAGTTCACACTCGCGTACCTCACGCAGTGGCAGACCATCTCGGTGTGGATCGTGCAGTTCAACGGGACCGACGGCCACATCACCGTCGCCGTCTCGATGCTCCTGCTTCTCGGCACCTGGATCCTCCTGTCGGCCATCGTGGTGGTCGACCTCATCCGATCTCGCCAAAAGCTCAAGAGGAGGACCACCGCATCGTGACCGTCAGCGACGAGGTACGCCAGACCACCGACCCAGGGCGTCCGCCGAGCGCTCCGATCGAGGGGTCGACGGTCTCGTTGGAGCGGCTGACGCGGGTCTTCGGAGCCACGAGGGCGCTTGACGATCTGAGCCTCACGATCCACCCGGGTGAGTTCGTGGCTCTGCTCGGCCCCTCGGGATGCGGCAAGACAACTGCACTCAGGGTCCTCGCGGGGTTCGAGTATGTGGACGCGGGCCGGGTCCTCGTCAACGGCAAGGACATCGGGAGGTTGCCTGCCCAGAAGCGCGACATGGGGATGGTCTTCCAGAGCTACTCGCTCTTCCCGAACATGAACTCGCGCGAGAATGTCGCGTTCGGGCTCCGGATGCGTCGTCGCCGGGCGAAGGACCGCAACCGAGTCGCCGACGAGCACCTCGAGCTCGTCGGTCTGTCCGATCAGGCGAACAAGTACCCGCACCAGCTGTCCGGAGGCCAGCAGCAGCGGGTCGCGCTCGCGCGGGCGCTTGCCATAGAGCCCCAGGTGCTCCTGCTCGACGAACCGCTCTCGGCGCTCGACGCCAAGGTTCGTGCCGAGCTGCGCGAGCAGATCAGGGCGATCCAGCAGCGGCTCAGCATCACGACGATCTTCGTCACCCACGACCAGGAGGAGGCGCTGTCCATGGCCGACCGCGTCTGCGTCATGCGCGCGGGCAAGATCGAGCAGGTGGCTGCCCCGGCGGTGCTCTACGCGGCACCGAGCACAGCGTTCGTCGCCGAGTTCGTGGGCGTCTCGAGCCGCGTCCCGGCCGAGCGCCGGGGCGCTGAGGCGGTCGTACTCGGCCAGACCTTCCCGATCCGGCCGAACACGACGCCTCCGACGGGCGATCGCGTCGATGCGCTGCTGCGGCCTGAGGACTTCGAGTTGAGCGTCGACCCTGACGGGCAGGGCACGGTGGTCCATCGCAGCTTCCTCGGTTCGACGGTCCGGCTCGAGGTGCTCCTCGGCGACCTCACGCTCAAGGTCGACGTCCGCAGCGACCATGCCGCCGACATCGACCTCAGCACCCGAGTCGACGTCCGCCTCCGTGCCTCGGACATCCTCCTCGTCAATCCCGTGGGCGACGCCGAGTCCCAGGTGCAACCCGCTTCCTGAGCATCGTGATCATGAACGTCGACGTCCGGCGCTTGTGCTTCGCGACGCGCGATGTCCGGCAGTTGAGGGCCCTGCCCAACTCTCCGTCAGCCGATCCGAACGCCTGACATGCCACCGTCGACCGCAAGCATGGTCCCCGTCGTCGAACCTGACAGGGGACTCGCGAGGTAGGCGACGGCGTGGGCAACCTCATCGGCCGAGACAAGTCGGCCCATCGGCTGGCGGGCGCGAAGCGCAGCTGCCGCAGCCTCGGGATCGTCCGCCTGCCCGAGAAGCCTCCCGACCCAGGGCGTGTCTGCGGTCCCAGGGGTGACGCCGTTGACGCGGATGCCCTCTCGAACATGGTCGGCCGCCATCGCCAGCGTGAGCGCATGGACCGCACCCTTGGATGCCGCGTACAGCGCCCGCTGCGGCACGCCCACGGTGGCCACGACCGAGCAGGTGTTGACGATCGCCGGGTGCGCGGACTTCCGGAGGAAGGGGAGCGCAGCGCGGGTGATGCGCGCGATGCCGACCACGTTGACGCTGAGCACGCGCATCCACTCGTCGTCATCGTTCGCCGCGATGTCCCCGACGGCACCGATCCCGGCGTTGTTGACGAGGATGTCGATCCCGCCGAGCACGGCCGCTGCCGCCTCGACGGCGGCCGTGCAGGAAGCGCCGTCTGCGACGTCGCACGGGACCTGCAGTAGCTCGGTCTGCTCGACCTCCACGTACGATCGGTCGAGGACGCCCACACGCGCGCCGCGACTCGCGAGGAGCGCCGCCGTGGCCGCGCCGATGCCGCTGGCACCGCCGGTGATGACCGCCGAGAGGCCGTCGAAATCGTTCATTGGAGCCCCTTCATGATCGCGGGTCGATGTGCATCTTGGGACCCGGACCGGCATTCGTGGGCCGCCAACCCGCGAGCACCTCGCCGGCGCACTCGAGTCCGACCGTTGCGGCTACCAACGGCCGTGGATCGACGCTGCTATCCGCATAGCTTTCGATGGTCCCAGAGAGACCCTGTGACGCCGCGAGGATGCCAACGGCGGTCACGTCCTTGAGCGCGAGGGTCCTCGTGTCGATGAGGCTCGGCGTGCTCGCGAGGCCGACGTAGACGACGCGCCTTCCCGGCTCGACGAGGTCGAGCGCCAGGGCGGGCAGGGATGGCGCGTTGGACGCGTCGATCACGGCATCCCATGGCATCGCTGGGAGATCGTGGGCGAGCCATGCGCCAGCGAATCCCAACGATCTCGCAAAGCCCAGGTCTCGCTCGGAGCGTCCGAGGAGGTGGACCTCTGCGCCCTGTGCCCTCGCGAACTCGGCGACCAGCAGGCCGATGGATCCCGTTCCGAGCACGAGGACGCGATCACCGGCGGCGAGGGACGCGGCCCACACCGATCGCAGGGCATTGCCTCCCGGCTCGACCATCGCGCCCGCGGTGTCGTCCACCTCGTCGGGCAGCGCGAGGAGTGCCGACGCGGGGACTGCGAACTGCTCGGCGAGCGCGCCAGGGAAGCCTCCCCGGATGCCGATCTCGAACCGTGCCTCGCAGACGTTGTGGCGTCCCGAGCGGCAGCGGTCGCAGTCGCCGCATCCGATCATCGTGTCGCCGGTGACGCGGCGCCCGATCCAGGCGTCGTCGACCCCGGGGCCGACCTCGCTCACGACCCCGCACCACTCGTGGCCGAGCTGGATCGGGAAACGGGCATGCCCGTGGTGGAGGTAGGCCATCTCCCCGGTGAAGAACTCGACATCGGTGCCGCAGACCCCGACGCGATGGACGTCGACGACGACCTCGCCTGCGAAGGCGGCGGGCGGCGGCACGTCCTCGACCGCGCCCTGGCGCGGTGCAGTCAGGACGAAGGCCCTCACGGGCGCGGTGCGATGACCACGGAGCGCTGCGCCCCGAGCCCGTCGATGGAGAGGTCCATGACGTCGCCGGCCTGCAGCCACACGGGCGGATCGAATCCCATGCCGACTCCCGGGGGGGTGCCGGTGTTGATGAGGTCGCCGGGCTCGAGCACGAGGAACTGGCTGAGGTACTGGACGAGAAAGTACGGATTGAAGACCATCGTCGCGGTGGACCCAGTCTGTCTGCGCACGCCATTGACATCGAGCCGCATCGAGAGGTCGAGCACGTCGGGAATCTCGTCCGGGGTGGCGAGCCAGGGCCCTGCGGGGTTGAATGTCTCGGCTGACTTGCCCTTGGACCACTGCCCGCTGCGCTCCAACTGGAAGGCGCGCTCGCTGACGTCGTTGACGAGCACGTAGCCCGCGATCGCGGCCCTCGCCTCGTCCTCGTTCTCGAGGTAGCTCGAGCGACTGGCGATCACGACGCCGAGCTCGACCTCCCAGTCGGCCTTGGTCGAGCCTCTGGGCAGGCGGACCTCATCGTTCGGCCCGATGAGCGTATTGGGCGACTTGGTGAAGAGGATGGGCTCGTCGGGAACCACCTGGCCGGTCTCGGCGGCGTGGTCCCGGTAGTTCAGCCCGATGCAGAGGATCTGGTGGGGCCGGGCGAAGGGCGCGCCGACCCGCTCACCGGCGAACCGGCGCAGGTCGCCAGAGGTGACCCTCGAATCGACGACCGCTGCGAGGGCCTCGAGACCGGTCGCGAAGAAGTGCTCGTCGAAGTCGCCGACCACGTCACTCACGTCCACGTAGGTCTTGTCGTCGATCCTGACGACCGGCTTCTCGGAGCCGGCCGCGCCGATCCGCATGAGGTGCATGGCGTGCTCCGGTCTCGGTGGTTGGTTGGGGGGCCAGCATGAGGCTGCCCGCGCTCAGGCTATCTTTCGTCCAAGTGGCAGAGCACTCTCGGTTGCAGCGAAGCGCGCAGTGGTACGGGGGTGACGACCGCAACGCCTACATCCATCGGGCCTGGATGCGCCGCGGGCTGCCTCCCTCCGCGTTCGACGGCCGACCGCACATCGCGATCGCGAACACCGCCTCGGACCTCACTCCCTGCAACACGCATCTCGATGAGGTCGCTGACAGCGTCAAGCAGGGCGTCTACGAGGCGGGCGGCATCCCGCTCAACCTGCCGGTCGTGTCGCTCGGCGAGACGCTGGTCCGGCCCACGGCGATGCTCTGGCGCAACATGGCCGCGATGGCGGCCGAGGAGATGTTCCGCGCGAACCCGATCGACGGCCTCGTGCTGCTCGGCGGCTGCGACAAGACCATCCCCGCCCTGCTGATGGCCGCCGCCTCGGTCGACATACCGGCCGTCGTGGTGCCCGGCGGCCCCATGCTCACCGGGACCTTCCAGGGCAGACCGCTCGGGTGCGGGACCGATGTGTGGCGGCTCTCCGAGGAGGTCCGCGCAGGGACCTTGTCCGACGCCGAGTTCGCGACGAGCGAGTCGTCCATGATCCGCAGCCGCGGGCACTGCAACACCATGGGCACCGCATCGACGATGGGACTGCTCGCAGAGGCGCTGGGCATGGTCCTGCCCGGGCTCGCCGGCACGCCGGCGGCCGACAGCAGGCTCCTCGCCGGTGCACACGAGACGGGCCGTCTGGCTGTGGAGATGGTCGCCGAGCAGCGCACGCCGCGCCGCCTCATGACCGGTGGATCCTTCCGCAACGCGATCGTCGCGCTCGCGGCGATCGGCGGCTCCACGAACGCGGTGGTGCACCTCCTCGCGATCGCGGGTCGGCTCGGGGTGCCCCTCAGCCTCGACGACTTCGACCGGACGGGATCGGAC
>Ga0181519_10000389_pt1 | contig 40908 bp, 28 predicted proteins | sample PEATcosm2014_Bin_26_FD_121102 | JGI IMG/M metagenome (GOLD analysis project Ga0181519, IMG submission 121102) | Peatland microbial communities from MTU Mesocosm Facility, Houghton, MI, USA - PEATcosm2014_Bin02_10_metaG | ecosystem: Environmental > Terrestrial > Soil > Wetlands > Peat | place...
CGCAATCCGACCGCACTTCGCGACATCACGCAAGGCAACAACGGCGCCTTCGAGGCGGTGCCGGGGTGGGACGCCTGCACGGGCCTCGGCAGCCCGAATGGTGCGAGCGTGGCGGCGCTTCCCCGGTAGCGTGGTGCCGGATCGCGCCGGCTCAGACCACCCGGCGGGCGCACGTGCCGGGTATGATGCTGCGCCGGGGGGCCGCGGTGGTGCCATCCCGCGATCTTCCGAGGGACTCCGATGCCACGGTTCGCACTCCGACTGACGACCCTCGCCACGATGGCCTTTGCTGCCGTGGGGCTTGCCCCGACCACGGGCGCCGCCGCGGACGACGGGCGCGTCTATGCGAACCTTTCCTCGCCAGTGCTGCTCGACAACGAACGCGTGCTCGTGCGGCGCGTCGTGATCGCGCCGGGTGAGGCGACCGGGCGACAGGTGGCGCACGGTGAAGAACTCGAGGTATTCATTCACGGCGGCGTACTTACCTCGAGCGCAAGCGGAAGAGCGGTGCTCTGGCGTGACGGTCGTGTCGCGTGGCACGGTGCCGGCGAGACCCCCGACGAGGGCAGCACGAACACCGGCAGCACGCCGATCGAAATCGTGTGGGTGACGCTGAAGCCGGTGAAAACGCCAGCGCCCGCGCCGGGCCAGCCGCCGAAGTGGCGCCACCTCGGCTACCCCAACATTCCCGGCGAGGACCTGCTCGAGAACGATGCCGTGATCGTGCAGCGCTTCATAGTGAATCCGGGCCAGTGGGAAGGCGTGCACGCGCATCACCCGGACATGCTCTACATCCACGTGCGCGGCGGACAGTGGGCAGCGCGATCGAAGCACGAGGCGGAGCACGTCTATCCGAATCGCTCGGCCGACGGATCGGTGGGCTGGATGGCGACGATCGACATCGGCGAGGGCCACGAATCCGGCAACGTCGGCGACAATCCGATCGACCTTGTCTGGGTCACTCTGAAGCGCTAGGCCCGTCGCGGTGCCACGAGGCTCGACTCGAGCCTGTGGCCCCGGGCTGCCGCGAGATCGTCCGCGAGCGCAGCGCTCACCGGGCGCCGGCGCTGCGGGGATGTCCGCTGGCGCGGCAGCGAAGCCGCATCGTCTCGCTCAGCCCGCCACCTCCGCTCCCACGGGCGCGTCCGATTCGGGGTTCGGCTCGCCGTCGGCGGTTGCAAGGAGCTCGCGCGGAACGAGCAGGATGACCGGAAGGATCGCCGCGTACACCGCGGTCGTGGCGAGCGCGCAGTACAGGAAACCGTGGCCCGGATTGCCCGCGTAGATCCATGTACCGAGCAGGTCGCCGGCGCGAGTGGCGAGTGCATAGACGCCGGCGACTAGCATCATCAGCGTCCCTTGCAGCCCCGGCGGACAGGAGCGCATCGCGAGGTCATAGATCGCTGCGAACATGATGCCGCCCATCATGCCAATCGGCACCGCGAGCCAGAGCGCGGCGCTGGTCGAGTGGATGAACACGAGCGGCATCATCTGCGGCACCGAGATCGCAGTCCCCCACCACAGCAGCCTTCCGAACGGCACGCGCTTGCACAGGCGGCCGTAGAGGAGGAATACGGGCAGGAACGCCACCAGGAAGATTCCGTTCCAGTAGCCGTAGGCCGCATCGGAGGCATGCAACTCGTCCGTCAGGTAGAACTGCAGCACCGTGTTTGAACCCGGGCTGAACTGGAACATCAGCATGATGAGGATGGCCGGGTAGATCGCGCGATGCCTGAGGAGGCGTCGGACGTCGCCGACCAGGTCGGAAGTGAGCGCGAGGGGCTGCTCATAGGCGTGACTGAATACTGCCGCTGGCCTCAGGAAGCCGTAGACGGCGATCAGGAGCGACAGGGACGCCATGATGAGGAACGTACTGCGCGGAGCCACGTGCTCCGTGAGGTAGCCCGCGGCAAACGAGCCGGCGGCGAGCGGCAGGAAGCTGAGGATATTCCACAGGACGCTGAGACGCCCGGACATCAGCTGCTCCTGGCCAATCAGCGCGATGAGGCCCTGGTGGGCGGCAAGCAGGAAACGGCTCACGACCATCACGAGCAGCATCCCAAGCAGCAGGCCGGAGTACGACAGCGGTGCGAGCGCGAGCCAGATGAATGTCGCGGCCGTGACCGGGGCGAATGCCAGGAACTGACCGCGGTCGCGCAGCCCGAAAAGGTTCCAGCGGTCGCGGGCGAACCCGAACACGAATGCCGCGTAGACGGGCATTGCCGTGACGAGGCGAAACATGGCGACCTGGCCCGCGTCGGCATGCAGCTGGTTCTTCATCATGTACGCGGTCGCGATGTCGAGGAGCTGGCTGCTCGGGTCGACCAGGTAGACCAGCAGCGTCAGCGGGCCGAAGTACAGGTACACGCGGCGCGCGCGCGTCTGGTCGTCACGATCAGATGCCGATGTCCTCATCGCGGGCCCCGCGGCGTGCAGTCTTGTATCCGTGCGGGCGTCCGCCGGGCACGTGCGCTGGCTCGACCGAGCCACTGCCTGCAGCGCAACCACCGGGGCGCCAGTCGGCGGCGACTATACCGGAGCGCTCCGACGCGCCTCACAGTTCTCGCCATTCGACGCACTCCACAGATTTGGCTCCGCGCACCCTTCACTCCACAGACATATTCTGTGTGCACTGCGGCACCGGGAGCCCGGTCACGCCCCGAGTCCCGGCGAGACGGCACGCTGATGCCGTCGAACTAAGACGGAGGGACCAGCATGGTGGGGTCTCGAACGGTCTGGAGCGAGCGGGTGCTTGCCGCCGCGATTGCCGGTGCATTCGCGGTGGCAGGAGTCTTCGGGCTCGGCCGCATGGCCTCGAGCTCGCAACGCAATCCCGGTGAGCCGGTTGAGAAGTCGGAGGCGCCGGCTGCGCCGATTCCGGCACCCGTCGGCACGATGCCTGCGACGGTCGTGACCGCGAGCCGGCACGTTGCCTCGGTCTACGAGTGCAACGAGGGCGGCGAGCCAGTCGTATCGGGTCGACCCTGTTCCCGGGGCACCCCGAGGAGCGGCGCCTCGGGCGATCGCTGAGGCTGCCCTGCGCCAACCCTGTGATCGGCTGACGCGGTGCAGATTCCCCGTCATGCGCCGGCCGATCGTAGCGGGAGGCGCTTCGCCTGGCGTGGGCGAGCCCCGCGTTCCCGGCCGCGGGCGTCGCGTGCCCCAGCGGGAATCAGGTAACGTAGCGCCTGGTCGCGGGGGAGGACAGGGCGATGCGTACAAGAAACTCCGGATTCTGGCTTGCCGTGATCGCAAGCCTCACCTGCGCCATATCGGCGGCAGCGCAGACGTCCGATTCGAGTGACGACAGTCAATTCCGCTTCCGGTTCGTCGGCCCGCGGGTCGGCAACCGCATCGCCGCAATCGCCGGCATTCCCGGTGATCCCTCCGTCTACTACGCCGGCGCCGCGTCCGGCGGCGTCTGGAAATCGAGCGACGGCGGCAACCGCTGGGCGCCGATCTTTGACAAGCAGTCGGCTGCGGCAATCGGCGCCCTGGCGGTCGCGCCGTCCGACCCGAGCATCGTCTGGGCCGGAACGGGAGAAGCCTGGGTCATCCGCGACAGTGATGTCATGGGCAACGGCATCTACAAGTCCACCGACGCGGGCAAGACCTGGACGAACATGGGACTGCCGGCGTCCGGCCGGATCGGCCGGATCATCGTCCATCCGACGAATCCGGACGTCGTCTACGCCTGCGTTCTCGGACGGGTGACCGGTCCGCAGCCGGAGCGTGGCGTGTTCCGGACCACCGACGGCGGCCAACACTGGGAGCGCGTGCTGTTCGCATCCGAGCGTGTCGGCTGCTCGGGCCTCGCGATCGACGCACACAATCCGCGCACCCTGATCGCGGGAATGTGGCAGGTGGAGATGCACACCTGGGGAGAATACAGCGGCGGCGCTGACGGTGGCGTGTACATCTCGCACGACGGCGGCACGAAGTGGTCGCGCCTCGAGGAACACGGCCTGCCGCATGCACCGGTCGGCAAGATCGACGTTGCGATCGCGCCCACCAATTCGAGCCGGATGTTCGCGCTCATCCAGACGGCGGGCCAGGGCTCGGTGTGGCGCTCGGACGACGGTGGCGAGCACTGGAAGGCAGTGAACTACCAGCGCGCGCTCGTCGGCCGTGCGGGCTACTACATTCGCATCGCGGTCTCGAGCGGCAGCGACAACGAGGTATACGTCGCGAACAGCTCCTTCCACCAATCCCTGGACGGCGGCGAAAACTTCCACGAGGTGCGCTGGGGTGGCGACACCCACGACATCTGGGTCGACCCCGCCAATCCGGACCGTTTCGTGATCACCGACGATGCCGGCATGATCATCACGACCGTGCACGGGCGCGGCTTCCATCGTGTGCAGCTGCCGATCGGCCAGATGTACCACGTCGCCGTCGACAACCAGGTGCCCTACTACTTCTACAGCAACATGCAGGACGACGGGAACCTGCGCGGGCCGAGCGTGCCTGGAGATGCGCCGGAGTTCGGCTGGGACCGCCACATGGGCGGCTGCGAGTCGGGGTTCACGGTCCCTGACACGGTCGACCCGAACGTCGTGTGGGCGACCTGCTACGGCAATGTCGTTACCCGCTGGGATGCGCGCTATAAGGAGGCGCACTCGGTGAGCCCGTGGATGCACACGCTCGACTCGCCGCCCGGCACTCTCAAGTACCGCTGTCACTGGACGCCGCCGCTCGCGATCGATCCGTTCGACCACAACACCGTGTACTACGGCTGCCAGGTGGTCTTCAGGACGACGAATGCCGGCCAGAGCTGGAGCGTCGTCAGTCCCGACCTGTCGCTGCACGACCCGGCAAAACTCGGTCCCTCCGGCGGCATCGTCGGCGACAACCTCGGCCAGTTCTACGGCGACGTCGTGTTCGCGATCGCGCCGTCCAAGATCCAGCGCGGCCTGATCTGGGCGGGTACCAATGACGGCCAGGTCTGGTACACCCAGGACGGCGCTGCCAGCTGGGTGAATGTGACCAAGAACATCAGTGGGCTGCCGCCGGCGGGCACGATCACGAGCATCGCGCCGTCGAGCTTTGATCCTGGCACGGCCTACGTCGTCGCCGACCTTCACCTCGTCGACAACCGCGACCCGTTCATCTTCAAGACGAGCGATTTCGGCAAGACCTGGAAGAGGATTAGCGGCGACCTGCCGAAGCACGCCCTGTCGTACGTCCGCTCGGTCACCGATGACCCGAACAGCGCGGGTCTGCTGTTCGCAGGCACCGGCAACGGGCTCTACTACTCGCTCGACGAGGGCACGCACTGGACATCGCTCCAGACCGGCTTGCCGCCGGCGCCCGTCACCTGGGTGGTGGTGCAGCAGGGCTTCCACGACCTGGTGTTGTCTACCTACGGACGCGGGCTCTACATTCTCGATGACATCACGCCGCTCGAGCAGCTCGCGCATTCGCATGCGGATGCCGCGGTGACGCTGTTTGAGCCGCGCCCGGCGTACCGGTTCGTGAGAAACGCGCAGGCACCCATCAATTTCGCGCTCAAGGCGGTGCCGAAGGAGCCGCTTACCCTCGAGGTGCTGGATGCACGCGGCAAGGTGATCCGCACGCTCGAGACGAAGCCGCAGGCAGGGATCAACCGCGTGAACTGGGATATGCGCTACGAGTCGCCACGCGTGGTCGAACTGCGCACGGCCGCGCCCGACAATCCGCAGATCTGGCTCGAGCCGCGGTTCCGCGAGGTCGATTCCCGGCCGATCACGCACTGGGGCTCGAAGCCAGCCGAGGTCGGGCCGATTGTCGCGCCGGGCACGTACTCGGTGCGTCTGAAAGGCGCCGGACAGGTCCTGACGCAGCCGTTGACGGTGCTGCGCGACCCGCACGCACCGGGCTCCGATGCCGACATCGAGCTGTCCGTGAGGACTCTGCTCGAGATCCGCGACGACATCAGCCGCACCTCCGACGACGTCAACCACATGGAGTGGTTGCGGCGGCAACTCGAGGTGGTGAGGGCCATGCTCCGGCCGAAGCACAAGGGGTCCGCCGAGGCAGCGCCGGTGGTCGAGGAAGGCGATGAGCTGGACGATGATCCAGCGCCGGCTCCGTCCCGGGGCCTCAGCGAGGCCGAGGCGCAGCAGCGGGCGGAACTGCTGAAGGCGGCTGATGCGCTGGACGCAAAGTTCGAGGCGATCGAATCGCAGCTCGTGTCGCGCGCTCTGCGGAACTCGGACGACAAGTACTTCATCGAGCCGTACGGCGCCTACCTCAACCTCATATGGCTCAACGCCGAGGTCGGTACGGGTGGTGGCGACGTCGCGGGAGGTGCCGACTTCGCACCCACCGACATGCAGCTCGAGCTCGTCAAGACCTACGAAGCGGAGGTTGCTGCCGCCGACGCGGAGTATCGCAAGGTGCTCGATGCCGATCTGCCAACGTTCAACCAGGCGCTCGTCACCGGCAAGCTCGCGCCGCTCGTCGCACCGCCGGCGACGCATTAGATAGGCACTGGCACGGCTGCGGCGCCCGCGCGCTGCCGTCGTGCCAGCGCGCAGCGATTCCCGCCACCGCCCGTCGCCCACCAGGCGAGGAATCGCGCAATGGTGAACAAAAAGCTACACCACGCGTGAAGGATTATCACCCTACGCGGTTCTCGTTCACGCCACGATAGTACGCGTAGGGATTTGCAGCCGCTCCGACCCGGAACGCGGCGTCCTTGAAACGTCGGCGCGGGCCTGCGATGCCTCCGAAGCGCCAAGGGGAACATCGATGGAAGTAGTCGAAGTGCTCGCCGGCCACGGCGTCTCGGGCAGTCGCGTCGCCGTGGCGGTGTCCGCGGTACTCGCTGCCGCTGCCCTGCAGCCAATGGTTGCTGTTGCCGCCGACATGGACGAGGTCATCGTAACGGCAACGCGCCGCAGCGAGTCGGTGTCCGAGATCCCCTACAACATCTCCGCCGTCGGCTCTGCGGACCTGTTGGGCTCCGGCGTCACGGACCTGCAGAGTCTGACGCGCATGATTCCCGGACTCGTTAGCCCCGACCTGGGTCCGCGTGCGAGCAGCAACAACAGCGCACTCGTGATCCGCGGGCTCAACGCTAGCTCGGTGAACACGCAGGATCAGAACATCGTGGCGCCGCTCGTGTCGACCTACGTCGACGAGACGCCCCTGTTCGCGAACCTGAAGCTCACTGACATCGAGCGCGTCGAAGTCCTGCGCGGACCGCAGGGCACGCTCTATGGTTCGGGCTCGGTGGGCGGTACCATCCGCATGATCCACAACAAGCCCGACCTGACCGAGACGGAGTTCGACGTCTCGACCCGCGGCTCGCTGACTGAGAACGCGGGAAGTCCCTCCGGCGCGGTCGATGCGATCATCAACCTACCGCTTGGCGACACGCTTGCGTTCCGCGCCTCCGGTGGCTACGAGCGGCTTGCCGGCTTCACCGATGCCCGCTCGCTCGCCGTGCTCAGCAGCAATCGCCAGCCAGTGCTCGCGGATCCGGCCGCGCCACTGTCGAGCCCCGAGCAGTTCTCGACGGTGAAGGGCGTTGACTGGTCGACGACCAGCTACTTCCGCGGCGCACTGCTCTGGAAGCCCGTCGAAACGATCGAGGTGGACGCGAGCCTGCAGCACCAGGTGGATGATTCCGGCGGCTACTCGCAGTCGCACCCTGGCTATCGCTACGACCAGCTGCTGTACGTCGCGCAGCCCGGAAGCTTCCGCACCGATCTCGGCTCGATCGATGCGTCGCTGGACGCGGGCTTTGCGACGGTGACCTCTTCGTCGTCGTACACGAGCCAGAGCTCGGCGAGCACCTACGATCTGACCGGCCTCATCGAGTCGCTCGCGAGCTATTACGGCAACTACCCGCGCATCCTCTCGCCGATCGATATCACCACGACCGACAAGTCCTTCACCGAAGAACTCCGCTTCGTGTCCAAGAACTCCGGTCCCTGGGACTGGGTGGCGGGCGGTTACTACAGCAATCGTCGCCAGTTCATGGCGCAGGACGAGCCGATCCTGGGCTTTGGGACCTGGGCGGCGTTGCCCGGCAGCGGCAGCCCGCCGTACGGGGCGGCTGGCAGTCCGAACTACTCGACCTACGACGACGTGATCGAGTACTTCAAGGGCGGCATCCCGCCGTCACTGAACCCCTCGTACCCCGATCTCAGCTTCACGATGAACCGCCACGTGACCTTCAGCGACACCGCCGCGTTTTCGGAGGTGTCGTACCACCTCACCGACAAGTGGCAGGTGACCGGCGGCGGCCGCATCTTCTGGCAGTACTATGACCAGGAATTGACGCAGACGCTGCCGTGGTGCGGTCCGTTCTGCTCGGAGTCCGGCACGGATCCATCGGGACTCACGGCGGACTCGCAGGCCAAGGGCTTCCGCAATCACATCTTCAAGTTCAACACTTCCTACGACATCGCGCCGCGTACGCTGCTCTATCTCACCTGGTCCGAGGGCTTCCGCCGCGGTGGCGTGAATGCGCTGCCGACGGGACCGTGCTACTACTGCGAACCGGCATCGCTGCTGACCTACCAGCCGGACGAGGCGCGCAATACCGAGATCGGGATCAAGGGAACCTTCGGCAACGGCTCGAGCTACACCTTCACCGTCTACCACATCGACTGGATCAACCCGCAGATCGAGGGCTTCACCGTGGCTGGCGGCTTCGACTTCGTCGCGAACGGCGACAAGGCGCGCACGCAGGGCGTCGAGTCGGAACTCACGCTGCGTCTGACCGACACCACGAAGCTCGAGTTCGGATATGCCTACACCGATGCCAACCTGACCGCGAGCTTCGTGCGTGGCTACAACGACCTGGTAGGCGTCGACGGCGACCGGTTGCCGGGCGTGTCGCGCGACCAGGTGACTGCCGCCGTGGACTACCTGTTGCCGCTCGGCAGCGACCGCGCATTCCACGCCCGTCTCGACGCCGCCTATCGCAGCAACTTCTGGACGTCGCTGCCGCACTCGACGACCGCCGAGGAGCTGCCTGGCTTTACGATGATCAACGGCCGGCTCGGCATGGATCTCAACAAGCGCTGGCGCGTCGAGGCGTTTGTCGAGAATCTGATGAACGTCGAAGGAACGACCTCGATCTCGACCGAACCGGGACTCGATCACGAGCGCGCCAATTACGTCAGCCGCCCACGTACGATCGGGCTCGAGGCGCACTACTCCTTCAAGGACCGATAGCGCCGCCGGAGCGCGGCGCCGGCCCCAGGCGGCGCTGCGCGGGCCAACCGCCGGCCGGGGCGGTCACGTCGCCGGCGATGCAGCGCGGGTCGTCCGGGCGTACACTGACGGCGCCAACGCCTCACGCGGCCGGCCGGTTTCACTGGTGCCGCCCGCGAGCCCGTCGCGAGGAGGGTGCACCGTGACTGCCTCGACCCCATCGGCCTCTTCCGGGCACCACGCCGGTACCGTTGATCGCACACGACGCACATTCCTGCGCGGCAGCGTCGCGCTCGGCGGCGGTCTGCTGCTCGAATGCGTGCTGCCGCTGCGGGCCCTCGCGACGGGAAGCGATGCCGCCGCGGCGGCACTCAACGCCTACGTGCGTATCGCACCGGATGGCATCGTCACGATCATGTCGAAGAATCCAGAAATCGGTCAGGGCATCAAGACCATGCTCCCGATGCTGATCGCCGAGGAACTGGACGTCGACTGGGACAACGTCCGGATCGAGCAGGCGCTCAGCGATCCGGCCGTCTTCGGCAGGCAGTTCGCCGGCGGCAGTCGCGCAACGCCGTTGCACTGGGACCCGCTGCGACGCATCGGCGCCGCCGGACGGCAGATGCTGATCGCCGCCGCTGCCGATCGCTGGTCGGTACCCGCCGCAGAGTGCGACACCCTGCCCGGCAACGTCCGGCACGTGCCCACCGGCAGGACGCTCGGCTATGGCGTGCTCGCCGAGCGCGCGGCGGCGTTCCCGCCTCCGGAACTTGCCAAGGTCGCGCTCAAGGACCCGGCGAGCTTTCGGATCATCGGCAAGCCGCAGCGCGGTGTCGACAACCCGCTCGTGGTCACCGGCAGGCCGCTGTTCGGGATCGACGTGCAGGTTCCCGGCATGCTCCATGCCGTGTTCGTGAAAGGGCCAGTATTCGGCAGCAGCGTGCGCAGCGCCAATCTCGAGGTGATCAAGCGCCTGCCCGGCGTCACCCACGCCTTCGTCGTCGCAGCCGATGGTGGCTTCGACGGGCTCGCGGGCGGCGTTGCGATCGTTGCGAGCCAGTGGTGGTACGCGCACCGCGCACGCGAGCAGCTGGTTGTCGAATGGCAGGACGGCAATGCCGCGTCGCGGGGCAGCGTGGATTTTGCGCGTGAGGCGGAGCGCCTGTCGCATGCCCGTCCGGAACTCGACATCGTGAGCAGCGGTGACGTTGAGCAGGCCCTCGCCGGCGCCGCAAAGGTGGTCAGCGCCGCCTACCACTACCCGTTCCTCGCGCACGCGACGCTAGAGCCGCAGAACTGCACGGCGAGCGTCCGCGACGGCAAGGTGGAAATCTGGGCGCCGACACAGAATCCGGATGCCGGCCGCAAGCTCGTCGCCAGGATCCTCGCGCTGCCGGAGTCGGACATCAGGATCCACATGACACGCGTCGGCGGCGGCTTCGGGCGACGGCTGATGAATGACTACATGGCGGAGGCGGCGTGGATCGCACGTGTGGCCAACAGACCGGTCAAGCTGCTGTGGGACCGCGCGGATGACCTGCGCCACGACTTCTACCGGCCGGCCGGCTTCCACTACCTGAGCGCGGGCCTCGACCACAGCGGCAGGATCGCGGCGTTCCGCGACCACTTCGTATCGTTTGGTGCGAACGGCAAGTTCGCCAGCAGCGCAGGGCTGTCGCCCGCAGAATTTCCCGCGGGCTTCGTCGCGAACGTCGCTCTCGGCGCCTCCCTGCTGCCGCTCGATCTGCCGACCGGACCACTGCGCGCGCCCGGCAGCAATGGCCTTGCCTTCGTATTCCAATCGTTCATCGACGAAGTTGCGCACGCGGCCGGCAAGGATCCGGTGCAGTTCCGGCTCGAACTGCTCGGGCCGCCGCGCGTCGTGCGTGGCAGCGACAGCGGCGGCGGCGCGACGCCCGACTTCGATTCCGGCCGCATGCGTGCAGTGCTCGAGCGTGTCGCCGGGAGATCGGGCTGGGGGCAGCGCACGCTGCCCGAGCGTTCAGGGCTCGGCGTTGCCTTCTATTTCAGCCACCTTGGCTACTTCGCCGAGGTGGTTGAAGCGAGCGTCGACTCGCTCGGGCACGTGCGGGTCGCACGGGTCTGGGTGGTCGGAGATATCGGCAGCCAGGTCGTCAATCCCAGCGGCGCCGAGACGCAGGTGCAGGGTGCCGTGATCGATGGCATCAGCGTCGCGCTCGGTCAGCGGATCACGATCGATCGCGGCCGCGTGGCGGAAGCGAACTTCGATGACTATCCGCTCCTGCGGCTGCCGCAGGCGCCGCTCGTCGACGTGCATTTCGTCGCGAGCGAGCACTCGCCGACGGGTCTCGGCGAGCCGGCGTTGCCGCCCGTGATCCCGGCGCTCTGCAATGCGATCTACGCCGCCACCGGGAAGCGCGTGCGGCGCCTGCCGATCGACCCGGCCGAGCTCAAGTCCACCTGAGCCGCGACGGTTCACGACGCGCGCGCGGCGCATCACCGCATCAGTCGTCGGCGCGACGGCCGCGACGGTCGCGGCGCTCCGTCACCGATGCAGTGTCCGGGTCAGGCGCCGATGTGCCTCGACGCGCACCCTGGCGGCGGTCCGCGAAGTGCCGGTAGGTGCAGTCGCAGGTCGTTGTGTCGCAGCCGGCGAGCGGCAGACGCGGCGCGTCGACGGACAGGTAGCGCGAATTCTGGCACGCGCGTGCGGCCGCACAGGCGGTGTCGGTGGTGACGATGGCGACGGCGTGCCAGCGCTGCGGCCGGCGGGCCACTTCCTGCTCCGGTTCCGGAGTGGGGAACGTATATTTGAACACGAGCCTTCCAGCGGCCTTAGGGGCGCGCCGTTACCTTATCGTGCTGGCGTGTCGCTACCTCAACCGGCGTCACAGAAATCGGGCGAATCCTTCCGAATCCCGCAAATGTGGTAGGCACTTCGCAACCGAATCTGGCGTACCGGTTGCGCTGGCCGCAATCCGCGCGCTGCGCGCCCGCCCGAGCGGGCACGGTTCGGGCCCGTCGCCGGGTGCTGCAGATACCCATGAGACACGGGGATCGCGCGGACAGGAATTGTTAAGTTGTGATTCGGGTCACGCGAGATCCGTCGAATGTTGCCGCTGCCGCGTGGTCTGCGAATGAGCAGGCGGGCTATCGTGCTTGCGTGCGAGTGCCGCGGCGCGCACCGGCGCTGACGACTCAGTGCAGGCCGTGGCGCAGTTCCGTGGGGAGGTCACGCATCGTGTTCAGATGGTTCAGCGTCCGCGACGCCGTCGAGGTAGGCGTGGCACTGGCCGACCAATTTGCGCCCCGGGTGGCAGGGCCCGCGCTCCGCCGCCGCAGACCCATGGCTCGCAATTCCGGCGCGCTCCTCAAGGATCTGCTGCGGCGCGCGCAGAGCGATGCGCGCACGCGGCGCCTCAACCTGTACCAGCGGGCGAAGTTCGCAAACTCGTTCAAGTGGCGCCTGATGGAACAGGGGGTGGCCGCCGAGATCGCAGACGACGTGACTCGCAGGCTCGTCGTTCAGCTCTCGCTGCAGCAGCACGACCTGGCTGCCGAGCAGGTTGCCGCGGCGGAAGCACTGCAGTCGAGCAAGGCGCACTACCTGTTCGCGGAGGCCAACCGCTGCGTTGCGCAGCACGAGCCGACCGAGGCAATCGGGCTCTACCAGGCGGCGATTCGCGCCGACCCGCGCCTCGCCGACGCGTACAACAACCTCGCGGCCGCGCTCTGCGAGGTCGGTCGATATGAGGAGGCGGAGGCGAACTTCCGGGAGGCCATTCGGGTTCGCACCCAATATCCCGAGGCGCACGCCAATCTAGGCGCGCTGCTCAGGTGGCGCGGCAGGCTCGATGACGCTGCCGCAACCCTGCGCCACGCGGTCAAGCTCGACCCGGCGAGCGCGGATGCGCGCTCGAACCTCGGACTTGCGCTCGCCGCCCTCGGTCGCACTCGCGAGGCGAAGGTTCAGCTGCGCAAGGTGCTGAAGGCCGATCCCCGGCACGGCGACGCGCTGCTCGGCATGGCATTCATTGCGCGGATCGACGGCCGCTTCGACGAGAGTTCGGCGCTCGTCAACCGGGCGCTGCGGGCGCATCCGGGGATGCCGGCCGCCTGGGCGGCGGTCGTGGCGCAGCGACGCATGACGCGCGCGGATGGCGCCTGGCTCAAGCATGCACTGGAGCTTGCCGGGACCCGACTCGCACCACTGCAGGAGGCCGACCTGCGCTTTGCGATCGGCAAGTTCTGCGATGACACCGGCGACTTCGACCAGGCGTTCGAGAGCTACCGGCAGGCCAACGAGCTGCTCAAGGCGTCAGCTTCGACTTATGACCGGCAGGAACGGGCGCTCCTCGTCGATGAACTGATCCGGGGGTACACCGAGAGCAGCGTCGCGGCGACCGCGCAGGAGGCATCGGCGTCGGAGCAGCCGGTGTTCGTCGTCGGCATGATGCGCTCGGGCACGTCGCTCGTCGAGCAGATCATTGCCGCGCATCCCGATGCCGCGGGTGCCGGCGAGCTGGGATTCTGGCACGACCGCGTCGCCGCGCTCGGGCCGGCTGCACGACTGGTACCGATAGACGCCAGAACCCGGCAGCAGCTGTCCGGGGACTACCTGCGATTGCTGGCGGAGCGCGCCCCCGGCGCGCGGCGCGTCGTCGACAAGGCACCGGGTAACTCGGACTACCTCGGAGTCATCCGCGGCGTGTTCCGCAACGCGCGCATCATCTACATGCGCCGCAACCCGCTCGACACCTGCCTGTCGTGCTACTTCCAGCAGCTGTCGCCGGCCCTCAACTACACGATGGACCTCGGCGACCTCACCCACTACTACGAACAGCATCTGCGCCTCGTCGCGCACTGGCGCAAGGTGCTGCCACCAGGCTCGATCCTCGAAGTGCCGTACGCCGAGCTGGTAGCCGACCAGGTGGGCTGGACGCGGACGATCCTCGACTTCATCGGTCTTGAGTGGAATTCGAAGTGCCTCGAGTTCCACAAGGCACAACGCGCCGTGGCGACCGCGAGCGCCTGGCAGGTGCGCCAGCGGATCTACCGGGATTCGCTCGATCGCTGGCGCAACTACGAGCGGCATCTCGGGCCGCTCCGCCGTCTCGAGGGTGCGGAGCCACTGGCCAGCGACGGTCGCCGAGCCAGTATCGCAACAGCCTAGCCACGGCCGTCCATCGCTCCACGGAGTCCGGCGACCGTCGGCCCGCTCATCGTCGAATACTGAGTGCGGCCGGTCGGACCGGCGGGCGCAACGGCTGGCGCGATGTCCGTCTCCACGGCGGGCTGCGACCGTGCCTCCCCGGCACGCGCCCGAGGCACTACACTATCCGGCGCCCGATGTCCGCCCGGCGCGGAACGCCGCTCAAGCAGCAGCAAGATACCCGGAGTGACCACCGCATGCACTCGACGAACACACCGGAACGACCCGGCTGGCCGATCCTCCCGCTGTCCGCAGGGTGGGTGCTCGCGGCGCTTGCGATTGCCGCTCTGCTCGGCGCGCCACTGGCGGCAAGCGCCGATCCGGACGCAACCCCAGGCGACGGTATCTATCTGCCGCGCGCCAGCGTGCAGACGGAGGCAGATGCGTATACGCGCTATGAGCTGCTTGAGCCCGCGACCGCAAGCTTCAGGATCCACTACGAGGTGTCGGCGACGACGGCGGGAGCGAAGGTCTACTACAACCCCATTCGCAAGGGGAGCGTCGCCCGGGAGGAGAGCGTCTTCGACGCGATGCTCCGCACGCCGCTCAAGTTCGACGTCGTCACCGGCGCCGAGGCCCGAAAGGACCCGCTGCTGCCGGACGCCGACCTTGACACGAATTACATTCGCGTCTCGCTCGCACGGCCCGTGCCCGAGCACGGCCAGGCACGGCTCGTCATCCTCAAGACCTATGCGGACCCGAAGAGCTATCACCTCGACGGGCGCGCGCTGGTATTCGAACGTCCGCTCGGCGTCCCGCGCAACAAGGTCGTGCTGCCGGCGGGGTACGAGGTGGTGGGACTCACGGTCCCCTCGCAGATCCGAACGGAGAGTGACGGCCGCATTGCGGTGAGCTTCCTGCACGCGGGATCGGGGGAGGCCCCGCTGGTGCTGAGGGCGGTCAGGGACGCGCAGCTGGGCGCGGCCGCAGTGCCGGCTGCGCCGACCGAACAGCGCAGCTGGGAGTCGCCGTTCCAGGGCGAGACCGAGTCGGAGCGGCTGGCGGAACGCGCGCATCAGGATCGCGACATCGTCTATTTCCTGCAGCAGCCGGAGACGCACGCCTTCAGCCTCTACCACGATTACACCGAGTCCCGCGCCGGCATCAGCGGCTACGCCAATGTCGTCCGCGAGGGCAGCGTCGCGAGCCATCCGTCCGCGAGCGTCCTCGACACCGGGGTGCAGTTGCAGGCGCACGAGATGAGCGGCGCCGAGCTCGCGCAGTCGACTATCAATGTCGGGGAATCAGTCCCGGCGAGCGCCCGCGTCGTGGTCATACCATTCGAGCCGCTGCAGCAGGGGCAGACGCTCAGGTTGCGGATCGCAGAGACCTACACCGCGCCCGCCAGCTACCGGCTCGCCGGCGCGGATCTGGTCTTCGATCGCAGCCTTGGCCGCTCGAGGAATGCGGTCGTCATGCCGTCCGGGTGGTACTGCACGTTCAGCTCGATTCCCGCCACCGTCAGTCAGCTGCCGGACGGGCGCGTGCGTCTCGACTATTGGGATGACCGGCCGGAGCCGGTGGATGTCCTGCTGAAGGGGCGTCGGCGGCTGATCGAGAAGTGAACCTGGACTGGCTCTCGGCAATGAACGCCGGCCCGGGTGCCGTCAGTGACGTGGCGCGGAGAGTGCCGCCGCCTTGCCGCGCTCGACCTCCAGCCAGGCGGCTGGCTGCGGGGCGAGGCCCTTGTCCACGAGGTAGCCATCGGTACCCGCTGCCCTATTACTGACGAACTCCTGCACGTACTCCGCGAGACCAGGGACCCTGCCGACGTGCGCGCGCTTCACGTACAGGAACAACGGCCGCGCCAGCGGATATGTCCAGGCGCTGATCGACTCGACTGACGCTGCCACGCCATCGATCCTTGCCGCCTGCAGGCGGTCGGGATTCTTGTCGAGGTATGAAAACGTCAGAATCGCCACAGCGCCCGGATCGTTGACCAGCTTGCCGATCATGATCTGGTAGTCGCCGGCGACGTCAATCCACGCGCCGTCTTCGCGCACCGTCTGGCACGCCCGCCGCTGCTCGTCCTTCGAGAGCGTGCGCACTTCCGGCTGCATCTCGCAGGGCGGGGTCATCGCGAGTGCCACGAATGCATCACGCGTCCCGTGGTTCGGCGCCGGTCCCAGAATCGAGATCGCCTGGTCGGGCAGCCCGGGACTCACGTCCCGCCAGCGCCGGTACGGGTTTGCGACCAGTCGGCCGTCGATCGGGACGGTCTTTGCTATGGCCCGGTACAGCTGTTCGCGCGTCAAGTCGAAGTGCGGCGACCGCTTGCTGCTGGCGATCACGATGCCGTCGGTGCCGATGCGGATGCCGACGATCGTACCGACCTCGTGCGACCGGCAGTTGTCGCGTTCGTCGTCGGTCATCGGGCGCGAGGCATCCGTAATGTCCGGGGTGTCGAGTCCCGGGCCCTTGCAGAACAGCCGGAATCCGCCGCCCGTTCCTATGGATTCGACGACGGGTGCCTTCCAGTGCCCGTCCCTTGCGAAGGCCTCTGCCACCGCCGCGGCGAACGGGAACACGGTCGACGACCCGACGACCACGACATGGTCCCGCGTCTGGGCGCTCGCCAGCTGTCCGAGCTGTGCCGCCGCGAGTCCAATCGCGAGCAGGATCCGGGAGCCGCGCGGCAGGCTCGGCATTGCAGTCCCCCCCGTTCTATTCCCGCAGCGACAACCGCTCGCAACCTGTCCGGACCCGATTGCCGCGTGCGGCCCGTGCGCATGGTACCGCGACCGCGCATCCACGATACAGCCGGTACAGGCGGCCGGCTGCGCCTCCGGATGTAACACGCGCTGCGGCGCGATTATGGCGCCATCGCGGATGGGAATTGGGCCGGGCGCGCCCCGGGCAGTAGCGTATTGGTTATATGCCCATGCGCCTGCCCACATGAAGTTAAATCAGCTGCGCTACCTGTCCGCCGTCGTTCAGAACGGCCTCAACATCACTACCGCAGCCCAAAAGCTGCATACCTCTCAGCCGGGAGTCAGCAAGCAGCTGAAGCTGCTCGAGGATGAGCTCGGCTTCCCGCTGTTCGAGCGAGAGGGCCGCGCGCTCGTCGCCGTCACTCCGGCGGGACAGTCCGTCGTCGACCGTGCGCTTCGCATCCTCGAGGAAGCCCAGAACATCCGGCGCCTTTCGCAGGACGCGCGCAACGAGCAGGACGGGTCGTTGTCCATCGGCACGACGCATACCCAGGCCCGGTACGTGCTTCCGCCGATCGTCCAGGAATTTCGGTCCCGCTACCCGGATGTCGATCTCCACCTCCATCAGGGCACCTCGGAGCAGATCTCCGAGCTGACGAAGCTCGACCGCATCGATTTCGCCATCGCGACGGGCAGCGCGGAGCTGTTTCCGGGCCTGGTGCTGCTCCCGGCGTACCGCTGGAGCCGCCGGATCGTCGTACCCGAGGGGCATCCGCTCGCGAGCGAGCGTCGTGTGACGCTCGAGGCGCTGGCGCGCTACCCGATCGTGACCTACACCTTCAGCTTCGCCGGCCGCTCTTCCCTGCTGGCCCTGTTCGAGAGTGCGGGCCTCGAGCTCGACATCGCGCTGACGGCGAGCGATTCGGACACGATCCTGACCTACGTCCGGCTCGGACTCGGCGTCGGCATTGTCGCCAGCATGGCCGTTGATCCGAGTGAGGACAGCGGGCTCGTGGTGCTCGATGCGGACCACCTGTTTGCTCCGCACGTGACCTGGATCGGATTTCGGCGGGGGCGATTGCTGCGTGGGTATATGCACGACTTCATGCGCAGGTTCGCGCCGCATCTCACGCCGAAGCTTGTCGACAGTGCGGTCAGAGTTGGCACAAGCGAGGGCTTCGAGCGCCTGTTCAGCGACATCACCTTGCCGATTCGCTGAATTTCCCAGGCGCCAGCAACCAATCGGTGAAATGCCGCAGGCACCCTTTACGTGGGTGTCGGCGGTTAGCGTGTAGGCGCCAGCCGCCGTGGCAGAAGCATGCCGAGCACAAGTCCGGCGAAGAACACCCATGCACGCGGATCACCAGTGGTGAGCAGGATGAGCGCGGGTCCCGGGCAGATTCCGCTCAGTCCCCAGCCAATGCCGAACATCGCGCTGCCAAGAAGGAGTGGTGAGTCCATTCGCGTGCGGTCGATCGGTCGGATGGGTCGACCGCGAAGGCTCCTGCCGCGACGGCGGATGAGCGTGAAGGCCGGCAAAGCGACAACCACGGCTCCGGCCATCGTGTATGCGAGGCTCGGCCGCCAGACGCCGGTGACATCGAGGAAGGCGACGACATTGGCCGGATTGGTCATGCCGGACAGAAGCAGCCCGATGCCGAAAAGGAGGCCGGCGATCAGTGCGACAACCGCGGTCATTGGCCGCCCAGCCACCGGCACACCGCTACAGTGATCGCGGCTACGCCGACGAACGTCACGGTGGCCGTCAGAGAGCGCAGCGACAGATTCGCAATCCCGCAGACGCCATGGCCACTGGTGCATCCTGAGCCGAGCCGCGTGCCGTAGCCGACGAGAATCCCTGCCACAGCGAGCGCAGCTGGCCGGGCCTGCCAGTTTACGGGGCCGCTGCCGAGTACCGCGACCGGTAGCAGTAGACCGGCGACGAATGCGACGCGCCAGGCCTGATCGCCAGCGGTACGATGCAGGATGCTGTCGACGATGCCGCTGATCCCGGCAATCTCGCCATTGAACAACCGCAACGCCGCGGCGCCGGTTCCTATGAGCGCGCCGCCCACGAGCGATTGCCACGCAGGGATCGTCTCAACAGTCACGTATAGCTCATGGTCTGTGTACTCGGCAGGGTCGTTGCGCTGGGCTTCTGGGTTCGCTTTTCACGGCGTTGCGACCGAACGCCGCAACTGCAGGAGTCGAGCCGCTGCGGGTTCGTCGACAGAGTGTAACGCAGGCCGGAACCGCTTTGCCGCTGCCGGTCCCGACTCCCACTCAGGCCTGACGGTTGGTTGTGGCTTGGCAGCGCAGCGTGCTGGCGCTATGACTCTTCAACTCCGTCCGGGGTGTCGCAGCGACGGCGGATTGGCGCCTGTGGCACGGCGGCCCCCGGCCTCGGCGGCCGTGAAGAGGCCCTTCTCGCCCAACCAGGCAGGCGAGTAGAGGCGCGACTGATAGCGGGCGCCGCCGTCACACAGGATGGTCACGATCGTGTGGCCCGGGCCGAGCTCCCGCGCGGTTCTTGCGGCGGCGGCGACGTTGACGCCGCTGGCACTGCCGAGGAAGAGTCCCTCGTGGTACAGGAGCCCATACACTGTTTCGACTGCCTCAGCGTCGGAGATCGAGACCGCCGAATCGATCGGCGTGCCCGCGAGGTTCGCCGTTACCCGTCCAATGCCGATGCCTTCGGTGATCGACCCCGGACCATTCGCCCTGAGCTCGCCGCAAGTCACCCAGTTGTAGAGCGCGCTGCCCTGCGGGTCGGCGAGCACGATGCGGATGTCCTTGACGTGCTCCTTGAGATAGCGCCCGGTCCCGCCGAGCGTGCCGCCGGTCCCGGTCGCCGCCACGAACGCGTCGATCCGGCCGCCGCTGTCGCGCAGGATCTCCGGTCCGGTCGTCGCGTAGTGCCCGTCCCGATTCGCGACGTTGTCGAACTGGTTCGCCCAGATCGCACCGGGCGTCTGCGCCGCGAGCCGCCCGGCAACGCGCTGGTAATGATTGTGGTCCGCGTAAGGCACCGCCTTCACCTTGCGCAGCTCGACGCCGAGGGCCTCGATCGCCTGGTATTTCTCCGGTGACTGGTTGTCCGGCATGACGATGATGACGCGATAGCCACGCGAATGGCACAGGTGCGCGAGCGCGATGCCGGTGTTGCCGGCGGTGCCTTCGACGACCGTTCCGCCCTGGCTGAGCGCCCCGCTTCGTTCGGCCTCGTTCAGGATCGCGAGAGCAGCACGGTCCTTGACGGAACCGCCGGGGTTCATGAACTCGGCCTTGCCGAGAATCTCGCAGCCGGTCGCCGCGGACAGCCACCCGAGCCGGATCAGCGGTGTATTGCCGATGGCTGCCGCGAAGTTTGCAAGGACACGCATGGGACCCTCCCCCGCCAGAATACCGCTTGCCGGCGCGAACGTGGAAAGTCTTGTGCGACGCCACAACGGTATCTGCAGATGACCGATCGTGATTGGCCGGTGCCTGCCTTGCGCGCGTAGCGTGCCGTCGTCGCGACTTGTGTCGCTCTGGCGCGGGCACCGTGGAACTTCAGCAGCTGCGCTACGTGGTCGCCGTTTACGAGAATGCGTGCAACGTCTCTCTGGCGTCGCGGCGCCTGCGAACCTCACAGCCCGCGATCAGCCGGCAGATCCGGCTGCTCGAGCAGGAACTGGGCTTTCCGATCTTTGATCGTAGTGCACGCGGCAGGGCGCGCCCGACCCAGGCGGGCAACGAACTCATTACCCGCGCGACGGCGCTGCTGCGTGAGGCACAGGTCCTGCGCCGGCCGTGGCAGCCGTCGGTCGCTGCGGATACCGGAGCGCTCGCGATTGCGGCTTCGGATCCGGAGCTGCGTCACGTGTTGCCGGCGGTGGTGGCCCGCTTTCGCCCGAAATTTCCTGGCGTTTCGCTGCACCTCTATCAGGGTACAAGAGCCCAGGCGATGGACCTGCTCGCGCAGCGGCGCGCCGAACTCGCTTTCGCGACCGACGCCCGCGCGCCAGATGCCGGGATCCTGTGGCTACCCTGCTATCGATGGCAGTATCGTCTGCTGGTCCCGCGTGGGCACGTGCTCGAGCGACTCGGTCGGCCGTTGATGACGGACCTGGTCGAGTATCCGCTGATCACGGGCGCGGCCGGCCCGGCCGGCCGCGCCGCACTAGAGGCGATCTTTGAAACCTGCGGCCTTGCCGGCAACGTCGTCATGACAGCGACCGGGAGCGACGTCGTCGAGGTATACGTGCAGCAGGGCATCGGAATCGGCATCGTCGCGATGACAGCCGCGAGTAACGCGCCCGACATCGTCGCCATCGATGCATCGCACCTCTTCGAAACGCAAACCACCTGGGTAGGCATGCGTCGCGACGTGCCGCTGCCGCCCTGCGCGTACGCCTTTCTCGAGCTCCTGGCTCCCAGCCTGTCGCGACTCCTCGTCGAGGAATGCGTCCGAATTCCCGACCATACCGAGCTCGACCCGGTGCTGGATGACCTTTACGTGCCGCTGCTCGGCTGACGCAGCGGCCGTGATTCACGGCGCCGCGCGGCCTCTGGCCTGACGTGGGTCCTTCGACCACCTCGCTGACAGCGTGCGCCTGCACCCGGCGAACACCGCGACTCGTCCGGCCGGGACGCCGTTGCCATCCGCGAACCTCCTGCAAGACCGGCGACGGTTCGTGCGCACGCTCTGGAGCGTGGCCACGGGCGGTGATCGCCGATATGATGCCGACGATGGCATCGCAGGCTTTGTTTGCACCCGCGACCGGATGGCAAGGCGCAGGTCCTGCCCGGGCGCTGCGGTGCTGTCGGGCGGCACGAGTCACCGCTGCTCATAAGACGACCCGGGTCACCGGATCTGGACCGGCTACACCGCGGCCCGGCCGCGGCTCACCAACATTCGACGAGGGGTTTTGAGATGCGAAAGCGTATGGCGTCGATGTCTTGGATGCTCGGGCTCGCGGCCCTGCTGGCCGGATGCGCGGCCCTCGCGGATGTCGCTCCGGCAGCGCCCCGCCCCATCGTTCTGAGGGCCGCGCATCTGTTCGATGCGGTCTCGGGCAAGCTCGTCGACCACGGCGTCGTGGTTGTCGTCGGCACCAAGATCCAGGCGGTTGGCAGCGACCTGAAGATTCCGGACGGCGCGCAGGTCGTCGATCTCGGTGACGCCACCCTGCTGCCGGGCTTCATCGACGCACACGTCCATCTCTCGGGCGAAGCCGGTACGAACTGGTACCACGACTGGTTTGCAAGCATCATGCGCTTCCCTGCCGAGCAGGCTCTGTATGGAGCGCACTACGCCAAGGCGACGCTCGAGGCCGGCGTGACGACGGTGCGTGACCTGGGCTCCGCTGACTACGTGGCACTCGGGCTGCGCAATGCTATCGAAGCCGGCGTCATACCGGGGCCGCGCATGCTGGTCGCCAACTATGCGATCGGCGCCACCGGCGGTCATGCGGACCAGGACCCGGTGCCACCGCAGCGCATCGCCGTAGCCGGACCGTTGCAGGGCGTATGCAACGGCGCCGACGACTGCCGCGCGGCAGTGCGGTATCAGGTCAAGTTCGGCGCCAACGTCATCAAGTTCATGCCCTCCGGCGGTGTGCTGTCGCTGTCCGACCCGGTCGACAACCCGCAGCTCACGCAGGAGGAGATGAACGCGATCGTCTCCGAAGCGCACGAGTGGGGCCGCAAGGTGGCCGCGCACTGCCATGGCGACCGCGCAGCCAAGATGGCGATCGCCGCGGGCGTGGACTCCATCGAGCACGGCAGCTTCCTGCAGGACGACACGCTGCAGGAGATGAAGAAGAAGCACGTCTATCTGGTCGCCACGCTGTTTGCGGGCGCCTGGGTTGGCGAGCGACTCGACAGTTTCCCGCCGCCGATCGCCGCCAAGGCGCGCGCTGCAGCGGCTCAGGCCCAGCAGATGTTTCAGCACGCGGTGAAGATCGGTGTGCCCATCGCCATGGGAACGGACGCCGGCGTCGAACCGCATGGTCTCAATGCGCGGGAATTCTCGCTGATGACGAAAAACGGGCTATCCCCGGCACAGGCCCTCATGGCGGGTACTGCAAACGGCGCGGATCTGCTCGGCATTTCGGACCGGACCGGGACCCTGGTTGCCGGGAAACTCGCCGACGTCATCGCGGTGGCCGGCAACCCGCTGAGCGACGTGCGGGCGACTGAGCATCCGGTGCTGGTGATGAAGGAAGGGACGGTGTACCTGGGCGCGCCCGGGCTGCGCACGGCCGCCAGCCCGAATTAGCCGCACCGCGCCTGACCGCGATACTCGTGGACGGCGCGCCGCCCGCTGGCGCTACAGGCACTGGCGCGCGTCACCTGCGTCCGGGCCGCGTTGGGCGCGCGAGGCCCTGCGTCGCGGCACCGCGTCCGCGACGCGGGCCGCTCCCGCGGCCTTGGTGCGGCGTGACGGCGCCTCGCGCGGTGCGGACCCGCAGTTCGCGTAGGTGAACGTCTGAAATGGCGCTGTGACGCCTGATCGGACTCAAGATTTCCACATCCGTGTCGACTACCGGCGCACAAGAATCAGTGATGCCGGTCCACGACCTCATCGCGCATGCGGCGCGTCTCGGGTGATGGTATGTCCAGATTTCGCGTGGCCTACAATCGATTGTCGGTGGGCACGAGGCTCGGCCTGTTCGTCGGCGCCGGCCTGTTCGTCGGGCTCCTGGTCGTTGCGTTCGTCGTGAGCGCAATCGCCGAGCGCGACCTCGATGCCGCCGCACTCGACGACCTGGCCGCGAAGAACAACGGCATGGTCGCCCTGATGGAGATGACCTATGACGGGCTGCACGACAAGGCGTCGAGCCTCGCGGTCGCGTTCAGGTCGGGCCTCGGCGATCGACCCGCTGCATCGGTGACGCAGCCTGCACTGGACGCATTTACGCGCGGCACCGACACCCCCGCCTTCGTCCTCGTCCGCCAGGGGACGGAACTGCACGTAGGCACTCACAGCATTGCAGATGCCAGCAGTGGCGACCTGCAAGCCATTGCGACGTCAGTGACGGCCAATCCGGCAGGAGCGATCGTCGAACTGCGCGGCTCGCCCATGCTCGTCGCAGCTACCGACATGCAGGGAGGCCTCGCCGGGGTCGTCGTGCCGGCTGCTTCGGCGCTCGCGCGCCTGCGCGCAATTGCGAAGAGTGTTCCGGTCGGGCAGACGGGCTATGTGTATGCGCTTGATGCCACGCGCGGAACGCACTACGGCTACGCGACGATACACCCTGCGAAGCAGGGCCAGAGCCTGCTCGGCGCGAAAGACAGCGACGGGCGCGAGTTCATCCGCGAGATTCTTGAGCACGGCTCGGGCGTGATCCACTACCCCTGGCAGAACAAGGAAGTCGGCGACACGCACCCGCGCGACAAGGTCGTCGTCTACCGCACCGCGCACGGCTGGAACTGGGTCGTCGCCACCGGAAGCTACATCGATGAGTTCAACGCCGCTGCCCGCAAACTGCGCCTGATCCTGCTCGGCGTCAGCATGCTCGCAGGCGTGCTGCTGACCGCCGCGGTATTCGCTCTCGTCAAGCGCACGGTCGTGCGGCCGCTCGACAAGGCCGTCGCCCTCGCGAATTCCGTCGCCGCCGGCGACCTGACCGTCAGTGTCACCCACGACCAGCAGGACGAGATTGGACGGCTGATCGGGGCCATGCAGACGATGCGCGAGCGACTCACGCAGGTCATCGACGCGCAACTCACGATCGCCCGGGAACACGAGGCGGGACACACTGACTACCGGATCGACGCGACGCACCTCACCGGCGCCTTCGCCGAGCTCGCGCAGCAGACCAACGAGCTCGTGCGCGCGCAGCTCGCAGTGACCGAGCAGTTCGTCGAGACCATTCGCCGCTACGGCGAGGGCGACTTCTCGCAGGAGATGCCGGAGCTTCCTGGGCGGCGCATGGAGCTCACCACGGCAGCGCGCGACGTGCGCGCCAACTTGCTCGCTGTCAACGATGCCATCCAGGGCGTGGTGCGCGCCGCCGCGCGCGGCGACCTCACATTGCGCGGTGATCCGGCGCCATTCAAGAACCTGTACCGCGAGATCATCACTTCGCTCAATGCGGTGATGGATGTGTCCGATCGCGGAATTGCCCAGGCGCTGCGCGTATTCTCCGCGCTGGCGCAGGGGCAGCTCGACTGCCGGATAGAGGGCGAGTTTTCCGGCGCATTCGCGCAGCTCAAGAACGACGCCAACAGCACCGTCGATACGCTCGCCCGTACCGTCGCCGACATCCAGCGCAGCGCCGACCGCGTGCGGCAGACGGCCCGCGAGCTCGGGCGCGGCAACGAGCACCTCTCGCAACGTACCGAGGAACAGGCGTCGAGCCTCGAGGAGACGGCTTCGTCCATGGAGCAGATGACCTCCTCGGTGAAGCACACGGCGGACAACGCGGCGCTCGCCGCTACGCTCGCTGCCGCTGCCAGGGAGCTCGCGGAGAGCGGTGGTGACGTTGCCGGACGCACGGTCGTGGCGATGGGCCGGATCAGCACCTCCGCGAAGAAAATCGCGGCAATCCTCGCCGTGATCGACGAGATCGCCTTCCAGACCAACCTGCTCGCGCTCAACGCCGCCGTGGAGGCGGCGCGTGCCGGCGAGCAGGGCCGCGGCTTTGCGGTGGTCGCCGCCGAGGTGCGCGCACTCGCCTCGCGCAGCGCCGGCGCCGCGAAGGAGATCAAGGCACTGATCGCGGAAAGCGTCGCGAACGTCGACGGCGGGTCGCGCCTGGTCGACGAGTCGGGCGGCACGCTGAACGAGATCATGGCCGGTGTGAAGAAAGTCACCGACCTCATGGCCGAGATCTCGTCGGCGAGTCGCGAGCAGGCGAGCGGCATCGAGGAGGTCAACCGCGCGGTGATGGGCATGGACGAGGTGACGCAGCAGAATGCCGCGCTCGTCGAACAGGCCTCCGCTGCGACGCAGACGCTGACTGACGAGGCAGCGGGCCTGAGCGAGCTCGTGAAGTTCTTCCACGTCGAGTCCGCCGCGGGCGGCGCAGCCCCGGCGCGGGCGGTCGAGCCGCCGCGCCCGCTGTCCCGCAGCGCCCGGCGGGCCTGAGCGCGGCCGCTCCGGCGGCCTTGATCCGTGTGGCACGGTGTCCGGCGGGGCGCGGACCGGGCCGAAAACTGTGATGCAGATCACTGCTTGCGCACGCGGGGCGCCGGCCGCTTGTGACTTACGCCTACGTCACAGTGCGCGGCTCAGGGAATTCGCCATATTGCAGTCCCGGGCGGACCCTGATCCGTGAGGCGACCTGTGAGCATACGCAGCAAAGTCATTGCACTGCTGTCGATCGTCTTCCTCGCGCTCGTCGTCGCGGAGTGGGGCATCGGCGAGGGCGTGCTGCTGCCGCGGTTCGAGCAGATCGAGCTTGAGGACGCCCACACGGCCGTGAAGCGCATCGATCACAGCGTCCTCGAGGCACTCGGCGGAATCCAGACCTCGGCGGTCGACTGGGGCAACTGGGCCGACACCTATCGCTTCATGGCGGACCGCAATGCGGACTTCGCGCACGAGAACCTGAGTGCGACCGCGATGAAGCAGCTGCACCTCAGCGTACTCGCCTTCATCGACCCGCAGGGACGATTCATCTGGTCGAATGCCATGGACGCGGCGACTGCCGCGCCGCTGACGCTCGACCTGTTCGCCAGTCCGGCGATGCCGGACTCATTCCCGTGGCAGGAGAATCTGCGGCTCGCGCGCTCTGGCGAGGGCCTGATCGCGACCAATCATGGCGTGCTGATGGCCGCCATCGCCCCGATCCTCGACGGCTTCGGCCACGGGCCTGCGCGCGGCATGGTACTGATGGGGCGGCTGTTGACCGAGGGCGAGGTCGCCGAGATCGGTGCCCGCGCGCAGACGCACGTGGAACTCGCCGGCGTGCGGTCGGTGGCAGGCGCGCCGCTCGGCACGGAGCGCCTGGTCAAGGCAGCCGAGATGATCCGCGTATTCCACGTCTACGACGACGTCTACGGCCGGGCGTTGATGACGCTGCGGGTCGACGTGCCGCGCACGATCACGACCGGCGCGCACAAGGCGGTGCGCTACGCGATGGCGCTCACGGTGGCGGCGGCGGTCGCAGTGCTCCTGCTCATGCTGTTCGTGCTGGACCGCACGGTGCTTGCGCCACTGCGGCAGGTGACGCGACATGCCGTGCAGATCGGCAGGGGCGATGATCTTACCGCGCGGCTCGACATCGGGCGCGCCGACGAGATCGGCGCGCTCGCAGCGGAGTTCGACCGCATGGTCGAACGGGTGGCCGACTCCCGGCGCCAGCTGATCGACCACAGCTTCCATGCCGGCATGGCGGAGCTGTCGCGCGGCGTACTCCACAACATCGGCAACGCGATGACGCCACTCGCGGTCCGCATCGCGAAGCTTCAGGAGCGGCTGCAGGCGATCCCGACCGGCGATGTCGACCTAGCGCTCGCCGAGCTCGCGCACGACGCCGGCGACCATGCGCGCCGCGCGGATCTGGTCGAGTTCATGCGCCTGACCGCGACTGAAATGAACGAGGCGATCAAGGCGGTCGACGAGGACGCAATGGTGATGGCGCGCCAGGCCTCGATCGTGCAGACCGCGCTCGCCGAGCAGCTGCGTTCGACGCGCGGGCCGAATGTCGTCGAAGCCACCGACCTACCGACCATCCTGCAGCAGAGCCTCGAAATCGTCCCCGACGCCTGCCGCGAGCGCATCGCCGTCGGCGTCGATGCGTCGCTGCAGGCGGTCGGCACGATCCGCGTGCCGCGGACCGTCCTGCGGCTGGTCATGCAGAACCTGATCATCAATGCCGCCGAGGCGATCCGGGCGGCGTCGAAGGCGCGTGGCACGGTCGAGTTCGCCGCCGCGATGGTCGAGTCCGGTGGCCAGCCACAGCTGTCCCTGAGCTGCACCGACAATGGCGTCGGCATTGCCGCCGAGAACATCGACCGCGTGTTCGAGCGCGGCTACTCCACCAAGGCGGGCAGCGGCAACCTGGGCATCGGGCTCCACTGGTGCGCCACCGCACTCTCCGCCCTCGGTGGCCGCATCTGGGCGACGAGCCCGGGCGTCGGCCACGGTGCGACGCTGCACATCCTCATTCCGATTCCACATTCCACCGGCAGCCAGGCTGCCGCCGCCGCCTGAGGTTCGCCGTGTCAGACAATGCACGTTCAGCGATTCGGGTCCTGGTCGCCGACGACGAAGCGGCGGTCCTGGACGCCTATCGACAGATCCTCGAGGGCTCCGGCGAGGGGGCGGACGCCGACACCCGCCGCCGGCTTGGTGCCAAGCTGTTCGCGAAGGGCGATGCCGCACCGGCTCCGCGGCGGCCGACCATCACCTTCGATCCGGTCTACTGCCAGGGTGCCGAGGCCGCGGTTGCCGCGGTCAAGGAAGCGCTCGCCAGCGGCCAGCCATTTGCAGTCGCGTTCCTCGACATGCGCATGCCACCGGGGCCGGACGGCGTGTGGGCGGCCGCGCAGATACGCGCCGTCGACCCGGCCATCGAGATCGCCGTCTGCACCGCGCACTCCGACGTCGACCCCTGCGACATCGGCGGGCAGGTTCCGCCGGAGGACAAGCTCTCCTACCTGCAGAAGCCGTTTCACCCGCACGAGATCCGGCAGATGGCGATAGCGCTCGCGAGCAAGTGGCGCGCGGAGCGGCACATCACGCAGCTTGCGTACTTCGACTCGCTGACGGGGCTGCCGAACCGGGAGCAGGCCCACAGCCGGCTGCGGTCGGCACTCGCAGCCTCGGCGCAGCAGCCCGGCAAGCTGGTGGCGGTCATGTACATCGACCTCGACAACTTCAAGCGCATCAACGACACGCTCGGCCATGGCGTGGGCGACGAGGTGCTCAAGCTCGCGGCCGACCGCTTGCGCCGATCGTTGCGCTCCGGCGAGCGACAGGCGGATGGCTTCGTCGCCGACCGGCCGGGCGACATCGGCAGGCTTGGCGGCGACGAGTTCATGGTGATCCTCACCAACCTGTCGAGTTCCGATGATGCCGGCCAGGTTGCCGAGCGGCTCATCACGCGGCTCAAGGAGCCGATGCAGCTCACCAAGCACACGGTCGTCATCACGCCCAGCATCGGTATCGCGATGGCGCCGACTGACGGGCTGGACGCTGAGACACTGCTCCGGCACGGCGATCTCGCCATGTACTTCGCCAAGCGCCGCTGGCCCGGCTCGTACGCCTTCTTCGATGCGTCGATGAACGAAGGCGCGCTGCAGCGCTTCACGATCGAGGGCAAGCTGCGCGGCGCACTCGAGCGCGGCGAGCTGTCGCTGCACTACCAGCCGCAGATCGACACCATGTCGGGGACGGTGGTCGGCATGGAGGCGCTGATCCGCTGGACCAACGATGAGCTAGGCGTCGTGCCACCCAACGACTTCATTCCGGTGGCCGAAGACGCGGGCCTGATCATCCCGATCGGTGAATGGGTATTGCGCACGGCCTGCGCCCAGGCACGTGCCTGGAAGGACGAGGGCCTGTCGCCGACGCGGATGGCGGTCAACATAGCGGCGCAGCAGTTTGCCATGCACGACTTCACGGCGATGGTCGCGCGGATACTCGGCGAGACGGGGCTCGACCCCCGGAACCTCGAGCTCGAGATCACCGAGTCGATGGTCATGAAGGACGAGGACCGCGCCGGTCGCGTGCTCGAGCAGCTGCACGCCATCGGCGTGACGGTCGCGATCGACGACTTCGGCACCGGCTACTCGAACTTCCAGCGCCTGCACCACCTCGCGATCGACCGGCTCAAGATGGACCGGTCGTTCGTTCGTAACCTCACCGACGAGAGCGACGATCGCGCGATAGCGGCGGCGATCATTTCGATGGCGAAGTCGCTGCACGTGGACGTGGTCGCCGAGGGCGTCGAGTCGTTCGCACAGCTGCGCTTCCTGCAGGAGCACCAGTGCTCGAACGCGCAGGGGTTCCTGCTGAGCCGCGCCCTGCCGCCGCGCGAGGCGCGGCTGCTGCTGCAGCGTGCCTCGGAGGACTTCGATGGCACCAGCACGCAGCGCATCCGGCGGCTGATCGGCTGAGGAGGCGCCGCCTGGCGCCGCCGTTCCGCCCGACCGGCCGACACCTCCGGCGCCCCGAGCGGGCGTCGAGCCCACGCGCTCGGACTCGCACGCAACGCGCCTTCCGGCAGGCGCGCGGTCGCCCCGCTGCGCACGAACCGCGTCGACGGCGACGGCCACGGTCGGGATACACTGCCTGCCGGGATGCTAGGCTGAAGCACAGGCCTGCCCTCGAGCGGGCGCCGTGGGGTAACACTATGTCAGCGGGGATTCGTGTGGCTAACGCCTGTACCGGCCGCGTGGCCGCATTGCTTCTCGCAGTTGCCGTGCTGCCCGCCTGCGCCATCGCGGGCGCCGCGGGAGCTGCGACCGGCGCGGGCCGCCTCGACGAGACGCGGCTGCTGCACGCCGATGCCGAGCCAGGCAACTGGTTCACTGCAGGTCGTGACAAGGACGGCAGCTACTATTCCCCGCTGGCGGCGATCAACGCCGGCAACGTCGGTGAGCTCGGCTTCGCCTGGCAGTACGACCTCGGCGGTCCGCGGCGCGGCCAGGAGGCGACACCGGTTGTCATCGACGGCGTGATGTACACCTCGGGTACCTGGGGCTACGTGTACGCGGTCGATGCCGCGAGCGGCCGCGAGCTGTGGCGCTACGATCCCCGCGCCCGGTTCCAGACTGCACGCAATCCGTGCTGCGACATGGTCAACCGCGGCGTGGCCGTCTGGAAGGGCAAGGTCTACGTCGCCGCAGTCGACGGCCGGCTGCACGCGCTCGATGCACGCAGCGGGCGGCGGCTGTGGGTGCGGGACACGATCATCGATCACGCGATGCCCTACTCGAGCACCGGTGCGCCCATCATTGCCGGCAAGGTCGTCATGATCGGCAACTCGGGCTCGGACATGGGATCGTTCGGCGTCCGCGGCTACGTGTCCGCCTACGACGCCGCGACTGGCAAACTGCGCTGGCGCTTCTATACGGTGCCGCCCGCGCCGGGCCACCGCCTCGAGCACCCGGAACTCGCCGCCGCCGACCGGACCTGGGATGCCGGTCGGCCCGCCGACTACAGGGGTGGCGGCACCGTCTGGGACGGATTTTCCTACGACCCTGCGCTCAATCTCGTGTACTTCGGAACGGCCAATGCCGCACCGTACGACCTGCGGTTGATCGGACCGTCCAAGTTCGACGCTCTGTATACGGCAAGCATCATCGCGCTCAACGCGGACACCGGCCGGATGGCCTGGTACTACCAGACGACCCCGCATGACCAGTGGGACTACGATGCCTGCCAGAAGATGGTGCTGGCCGACCTCAGCATCGACGGCCGCAGCCGGCAGGTGCTGATGCAGGCGTCGAAGAACGGCTTCTTCTACGTACTCGACCGCAGGACCGGCGAACTGCTGTCCGCCAGGAACTACACGTACGTGAACTGGGCGACGGGTGTCGACCTGAAGACCGGCCGGCCGATCAAGACCCAGGCCGCCGACTGGCAGCAGGGGCCGGCGAACGTCTATCCGTCGTGGGCCGGCGGCCACACCTGGATGCCCATGTCGTTCAGTCCGCGCACAGGCTATGTATATATCCCCGTCATCGACGTACCCAACGTGTGGGTCGACATGGTGCACAACGGCGGGCCGATCAAGTTCTTCGACGGCTTCTTCACAGTGAACGGCATCATGCCGGACGACAGCTACGACGCCTCCGACCTCAAGCGGTTATTCGGCCCGCTGCCGGAGCTCACCAAGCTGAAGGCCGAACGCAAGGAGAAGCTCATCCGCGAGCTGATCCGCGCCTGGGATCCGGTGGCGCAGAAGGTGGTGTGGGAGCACGAGACATCGTCCGGCGCGCGCAGCTACGACGGTGGCATCATCAGCACCGCCGGGAACCTCGTCTTTCAGGGACGCGGCAGCGGCGAGTTGTGGGTCTACGCGGCCGACACGGGCGCCGTGCTCAAGGTGCTCAAGACCGGCAGCCACATCATGGCAGCGCCGACGACCTACCAGGTGAATGGCGTGCAGTACGTCGCGGTGCAAGCCGGCTATGGTGGCGCGGCGATCACCGTGGGACCCGCACCCGACAGCAGCGCGGCGTCGCGCTACGAGAACGTCAACCGCATCATTGCCTTCAGGCTGGGTGGCGCGCCGGTACCGCCACCGCCGGTCCTCGCGGCGTCGCCGTTCCCCGAGCCGCCGGCCGCTACCGCGAGCGAGGAACACATTCGCGCGGGCGAGCTGCGCTTCATCGAGCGCTGCTCGCGCTGCCACACGTTCGGGACGAGCGTGACGCCCGACCTGCGCAAGCTGAGTGCGGCCCAGCATGCGATGTTCAGCGACATCGTGCTGCGTGGCGCGGTCGCAGCGTCCGGCATGGAACGCTTCGACGATCTGATCAGCCAGCAGGACGTCGACGACATCCATGCCTACCTGATCGACGAGGGCTGGAAAGGCTACCGGGCGCAGCAGGCGGCGGCGCACCCCTAGCGCGCCGTCGGGCCGACCCCCGCGCTGATGCAGCGCAGCGCTTCCGGCATCGATCGCAGGCGGGAAGCGCTGCGGTCCCCCCCCGGAACGGGCGTGGCCGCGCGGTCAGTGCGCCGCGCGGCCTGGCGCCGGGGAACCTGCCGGCGGCGCGTTCTTGTAGACGATGCCGCCCTTCATCACGAACACGACGCGTCGCACGCTGGTGATGTCGGTCAGCGGGTCGCCATCGAGCGCAATGATGTCAGCCTCGTACCCCGGCGCGATGCTGCCGATGCTGTCGCCGAGCCCGATCGCCTCGGCGCCGAGCGAGTTGGCGGACACCATGGCCGTCATCGGGTCCACGCCGCAATCGCGGACGCGGTCGACAAATTCCTCGGCGTTGCGGCCGTGCGCCCCGGCGACGGCGTCGGTGCCGAACACGATCTTGAGTCCGGGGATCTGGCTGGCGTGCCGGATGAGGTCGTGATCCACGGGCAGGACTCCGGCCATCGCCGCGAATCCCTCCTCCGTGTAGCCACCTGTGCCCAGATAACGTTCCTTGTACAGCACGTAGTTTTCGATCACGAGGCCCGCCTGCGGGTCGAGGTACGTGCCCTTCTCCGCCAGCACCCGCAGGTCATCGTCAGTCGCGAGCGAACCGTGCTCGACCTGTGTGCAGCCCGCGAGTGCCGCCGCGCGTGCGGCGCCCTTGTAGGCATGCACGAGCGTGCGCAGGCCCTGCCGGCGCGCCTCGTCGCAGGCAGCGGCGAGCTGCTCCGCGGAAAGCGTCATGTTGCCGCCGAGGCGGATCGACTGCGAGGCGAAGATCTTGATGAGGTCGGCTCCGGCCGCCTTCTGCTTGCGCACGAATTCGCGGATTGCACCGGGGCTGCCGGTCTCGGGGCCGCGGCCGACGAGCGGCTCGGCTGCTGTCAGGATGCGCGGCCCCGGAATCTGACCGGCCGCAATCGCGTCGCGCAGCGGCAGGTCCGCCGGCGAGCCGACACTCTGGATCGTCGTGAAGCCGGCCGCGAGCGTCAGCCACGCGTTCGAGGCCGCGTGGTACGCAGCAAGCGGCGTTGCGACCTCATCGCCCGCGTTCCTGCCGTCGGGACCGAAGCTCCAGGTGATGTGCACGTGGCCGTCGATCCACCCCGGCAGTGTCGTGAGTCCGCGCAGGTCGTAGTCAGCGTGTCCATGGTGCGGGCCGACCGCGACGATCTTCGATCCCTCGACGACGACCTCGACGTCGTGCAGGACGTGGCCGCGTCCATCGAGCAGCGAACTGGTGGCGATGACGAGGCGGTGCGGCGATGCCAGCGCATCGGCATGCGCCGGGAGCGCGGCGCTGCCACTCGCCGCAGCGACGACAGCGAGGACGAGCATGGTGTAGATGCGCACGGCGACTTTGCCTCCGGTGTCGATGACCGGATCAATGTGCCACATCGACGCGGATGGGTCAGGCGCCACCGCAGCGCCCCGGTTGCGCGGCTCTGTCTCGCTGCGAAGGGTCCGAGCAGGCCATACGGCCGGCGCGTCAGGGCCTGGTGCGCGCGCCGCCCCCACCTGGTGGAGGCAAGCGTGGTCCCATCGAGGGGACCAGAAGATTGCAGGTATTCAGTAATAATGCATACGGATAACCCTTAGTTAATGATCAGGATTATAAGGCTTTTAGGGTTAGGTCGCGTTCAGGGCGCTCGCCTGCTGCGACCCCTTAAGAATAATGCTGAGAAGCGAGGTACGGTTTCGTACACAAGAACCAACAAGCATTCGCCCCCGGCCGCATGAGACCACCCGACATCCTCGCCGAGCCGTCCCCATCGCCAGACTGCGTCGCCCTCGGCCGTGAAGCGGCCGGGCGCTGCGTCGAGGCGGGCGTGCCGGTCGGCGCCGGGCCGCATGAGGGTCAGGCACGATTGGCCCGCAGCCGGGTGACCGGCCGCTGTCGCCGTCGCATCGGTGCCCGGGGTCGCCGCGCGACGGCAGCGTCGCTGCTGGTGCTCGTGATTGCGGCGGGTGGCGCACTGCTCGCCCCCGGCGCGGTCAGCGCCGCATGCTTTGCGGAGGTGGTCGGCGGTGACGGGGCCTATACAGATGAGATCGCCGCCAACCCGCGGCATGCGATCGACCACATTCTGTCCGAGCTCGCCAATCCGCCGGCGCGCGCACTGCCGCCGAGCAGGGCGCACCTCTACGCAATGCTCGTCGATGCCTACGAGGAAGCCGGCGACCTCGCCGCCTCGCGCGAGGCCGCTGCGCTCGGTAGTGCCGCGCTCACGCGCGCCGACAGTGCGGGGCTCCGGCGGCGGCTGCAGTTCACGCCCATCATGGTGCAGCAGGAGCAAGGACAGATACAGCAGGCCGCTGCCGAGTACGAGCGCCTCTCCACCACCGTGCCGGAGGACGCACCCGAGTTCGTGTGCGTACTCGGCGACCGTGGCTACCTGCGCTTCCTGTCCGGCCGCATGGTCGATGCCGCTACCGATGCGCTGCGCTCGTATCAGCTGGCGCGCGACCACGGCTATCGCGAGGTTCAGCTGCAGGCGGGTCAGCTGCTCGCCCGCATCTATTCCCAGTATGGACTCTACGACGATGCGCTCGCGCTAGCGCGCGATGCGGTGGACTACTATGCCCATGCGCGCAACAGGGGCCTGCTGTCGGATGCCTACCTGTTCCGCGGCGAGGTGCTCTACAACAAGGGCGACTACGCGAGCGCCGACATGGACTTTCGGGAGTCTCGCAAGCTGCTCGAGGCGCTCGACGACAAGGTATCGCTGGCGTTCACGCTGCAGCGCATGTGTACGAACGCGGCGAGCATGAGAGATCGCACGGACGCCGCGGCGGTCTGCCGCGAGGCGTATGCGAGTGCCGTGGCGTCGCACAACCGGCTGACGGCGAAGATCGTGCTGGCCGCGCAGGGAATGATCGAGTACTCGCAGCACCACCCGCAGCGGGCGATCGAACTCTGGAACACGGTACTCGCCGACGACGGCATCGACGTGCCGAAGACCCTGCAGACAAACGTCTATGGCCTGCGCGGCCGGGCGCGCGCCGGCCTCGGCGACGTCGCCGGTGCGCTCAGTGACCGCAACGCCTACATCGATGCCATCGAGAGTGCCTACAAGACCGAGGGCGCGGGCCAGGTCGCGCTGCTCAACATGAAATTCGCGCTCGCGGTCAAGGACCAGCAGCTCGCCGTGGCGCGCGCAGAGTCCCGCGCGATCGAGCTCGACGCGTCGCGTCGCGCGCTGAAGCGCACCGTGCTCGAAGCGGCGACCGTCATCGTTGTCGCGATTCTTGCCACCCTCCTCGGTGCGTGGCTCTGGCATCGTCGGCGGCTGGAGAGCGATGCGCGCCAGGCGGCCGAAGAGCGTCTCGCGGCCGTCGCGCGCATGTCGGGCGGCGTCGCCCACGACTTCAACAACCTCCTCGGCGTCGCGCAGCAGGCGGTCGGCCTGCTGCGGCAGCGGCCGACGGTCGCCGCCGACGCCGGCGCCCTCGAGCTCGTCAAGCAGGTGAAGACCGCCGGTGAGCTCTGCTCGGAGATCACCTCGCAGCTGCTCAGCTTCGCGCGCCTGCAGAACCTGAAGCCAGAGGTGGTAGACACGGGCCGTTTCCTGCGCGAGGTGCTATCCATGCTGCAGCGCACGGTCGGAGATGCCGTCGAGGTGAGCCTGGAGATCGCCGAGCCTGCCCCGCTCGCATGGGTCGACCCGCGGCAGCTCACGGCGGCGCTGCTCAACCTCGCCGGCAACGCGCGCGACGCACTGCGCGAGGGCGGTGCCTTCGTCATCCGTGTCGCAAGTGAGGACGACGGCCGCGTGCGCATCGACGCCATCGACAACGGGATCGGCATGCCGCCTGACGTGCTGGCGCGGGCGGTCGAGCCGTTCTATTCGACCAAGGCCGTCGGGCGCGGCTCCGGTCTCGGGCTCAGCATGGTGCAGGGATTTGCAACGCAGTCGGGCGGCAGCTTCGCGATCACGAGCAGCCCGGCGCAGGGCACGGTGGTAACGCTGCACTTGCCTCGGGCGAGCGCCGCGGGATGACTGGCGGGCGGGGCGCTGCAGCCCGACACGTACTACTGGTCGAGGATCACGCGCTCCTGCGGACGCTCCTGACGCAGACACTCACCGATGCCGGCTATCGCGTGACGGCGCTCGACTCGGCCGACGAAGCGGCTGCGTGCTTCGCGGAGGGCCTCGTGCCGGACGTACTGCTTGCCGACATCCGCATGCCCGGGCGCCTGAGCGGCTTCGACCTTGCGTGCCAGGTGCTGCGGGACCACCCGCGCGTTGCGATCCTGCTGCAGACTGGCTTTACGGACGTCGATACCGGCAGATTCCGGGTCTTGAGGAAGCCGTACGACCCCGAAACGTTGCTGGCCGCCCTCGCGGACGTGATCGCAGAGGGCGGAGGGTTCGATGCTGCCGGCCCCGCCGGGGGCGACCGGTAGACGAGCGAACGCGCCCGGCTCACGGACTGTGCGCCCGTACGCGGGCCGGACCGGCGTCGCCGTGCTAGCGTCGGCGGGCGATGAGTCACGGGCGCCGGTTCCATGCTGTGGATCGTCATCTCGCTGTTCCTGTGCTGGCTGGCCTACCGGGAGTTCCGGTCGACGCGTGCCGTGCCACTCGACATGCCGATCACCAAGGCGGTGTCGAAGCCCTATGTGGCGACCGTGCTGATCCTCGCCGCGGCGAGCGCGTGGCAGCCGATCAGCGTGTGGCGCTTGGAGCACTACCTGTCGCTCAAGGCCACGGAGCTTGCCGACGGGCACGTGGCCAGGCTTCACTGCAACACCATCGTCGACACGATGTTCGACCAGAACCTGGCGATCGGTCACGCGAATCCGGTGACCGGGGCCATCGTATTCCAGTACCCCTGGTGCGGCACGCTGAGGGCCTACATGCGCCACCCGCAGCGCGCCGACCACGACGAACTCGAGAGTCTCGACATGCTCACGCACGAGAGCATGCACGTGCGCGGCGAGTACAACGAGGCGGTCACCGAATGCGAGGCGGTGCAGCGGAACTACCGCACGGCCAGGATGCTGGGCGTTGCCGACGGTGTCGCGCGGCGCAACGCGCTCGATTTCTACTACGGGATCTACGAGACGCGGGCATATAAGGAGGACGGCCCGCCGGACCGGTACTACTCCGAGGAATGCGCGCCCGGGCGGGCCCTCGACGAACACCTCAGCGACTCGAGCTGGCCGCACCGCCGCTAGCCGGACGGTCCCCTGCGGCACGCGCCCCGCCCGCGCGGTCGGGGCGCCGCCGGGATCGCGTCAGCCCGCGGCGAGTGCCTTGGCCTTCGCGATCAGCGCCTCACCCTGCTCGATCGCGCGTTTGCTGGCTGGCCGGCTCGCGACGCGGTTGAAGTAGGCCTGGAACGCCGGGCGCGGTTCGAGCGCCTTCATCATCATGCCGAAGCCGATCTGCGAGCCGATGTAGAGATCGGCTGCAGTGAAGCGCTCACCCAGCAGGTACGGCCCCGGCGAGATCGCCTTCTCGAGCGTCTCGACCACATGCTCGAGGCGACCGTATCCAACCGCGCCGACCCGCTCCGGCGCAGGGCGCTCCAGCATGCGATCGATCAGCGCCGCATCGACGCAGCCTGCCCCGTAGAACATCCAGCGGAGGTACGTACCGCGCGCAGGCTCACCGATGGCCGGCGCGAGGCGCGCCGCCGGGAATTCGTCGGCAAGATAGGTGATGATCGCCGCGGTCTCCGTGATCGTGACTCCGCGGTGCACGATCGCCGGAAGCTTGCCCATCGGGTTGATCGCGAGAAAGCCAGGTTTCTTGTGATCGCCCTGCTCGAGGCTGGTCAGCTCGATCCGGTACGGGGCTCCCACTTCCTCCAGCATGAAATGCACCATGCGCCCCCGCGACATCGGCCAGTGATAGAAGACTACCTCGTCTGCCATGTCCCTCTCCTTCCCTAGCGGCACGAATGGGAGGGCGACCGTAGCACCGTGAGGTGAAGGTCTCAACAGCACCGTCGCGAGCACTCCGGCGGGTGCGCGCTGGCCGCGCGGGCTGTGCGGCCAGGCGGCGGTCCCGGCCCGGCCGCCGCCGCCACGTCCCGGTTGCGTGCGTACGAGGCCCGACTAGAATGCCCTAGGGCATCGCGCCTGCCGCACCGCAGCCTCGCGGCTGCAGCGGCGGCGCGGTCGGATGGCGGAACCCGTGGCACGCGCGCCGGCCACCTGATCCACGCACAGCGCTGCGGAGCCTTGCCATGAAGATTCTCGTCGTCGGTGCCGGGGCCATCGGTGGTTACTTTGGCGGCCGGCTGCTCGAGGCCGGCTGCGACGTGCAGTTCCTCGTCAGACCACGACGCGCCCAGGTGCTCGCGGATTCCGGACTCGTGATCAGGAGCGCGAAGGGCGACTTCCACCATCCACATCCACCGACGGTGCTGGCGACGGCGCTGCGCGAGCGCGCCGATGTCGTGCTCCTCAGCTGCAAGGCCTACGACCTCGACGATGCCGTGCGTTCGTTCGCGCCAGCCGTGCGCGACGGCACGGTCATCCTGCCGCTGCTCAACGGCATGGCGCACATCGACGTGCTCGACAAGCGCTTCGGCGCTGCCGCCGTGCTCGGTGGCCTGTGCGTGATTTCGACGACGCTCAACGAGCGCGGCGAGATCGTGCACGTGAGCGACTTCGCACGGATCTCGTTCGGCGAGCGCAGTGGTGCGCGGTCGGAACGCGCCGCGGCAATCGAGACGGCCTTTTCCGCCGCGCGCTTCGACCTGCGCCTCAGCGACACTATCGTTCAGGAAATGTGGGAGAAATGGGTGTTCATCGCGTCGATGGCCGGCATCACATGCCTGCTCAGGGCGACGATCGGCGAACTGGTCGCCGCAGGCGGAGCCGACCTCGCGACCACGCTCGTGGCCGAGTGCGCCGCGGTCGCCGCGAGCTACGGCTTCGCGCCGAGCGAATCGGCACTCAGGCGCAATCGGGCGATGCTGACCGATGGCGCCTCGCCGCTGACCTCGTCGATGCACCGCGACCTGGAGCGTGGCGGTGCCACCGAGGTCGAACACCTGATCGGGGACCTGCTGCGCCTCGGCAATGCGCGCGCCATTCCGACGCCACTGCTGCGCGCAGCCTACGTCCACCTGAACGCATACGAGCGGCGCCGCGTGCCCGGATCACGGAGCCTGCACTAGCTTCGTCACGCCGGGGTGAGGTCAACCGCTCCGCTGCGGCGGCGGATTCCGGAACGACATGCGGTACAAGAGCCGGTTGCGCAGCCGGAAATGATGGAACAGCGCGACCGCGGCGTGCACAGCCGCGAGGACCAGGAGGATGTTCGCCGCGTCGCCGTGCAGGTCCTCCACGAACTCACGGAGTTCCTTGTTGCCGGGAGCGATCGACGGGATGCGAAACAGCCCGAAGATCTGATCGCCCCGGATCAGGGAGTTCGCAATGCCGAGCGCGATGGTCGCGAACAGGGCGAGGTACAGCACGCCGTGCGCGATCTTCTCGAGCCGGCCGGCGGCACCGGCGGCTACCGACGGGAGCCGCGCGCCGCCGGTGATGCGCCAGTGAATGCGCACCAGCAGGATGATCGCGAGCATGTCGCCAGTCACGATGTGTACCGAGCGCGCGTATACGCGTGGCGCGCCACGCGGGAACCAGTCGATCGTCTGGCCGACGCACCACAGCAGGATGACGAGCAGCGCCGTGAGCCAGTGCAGCGCGATGGTCTTGTGGTCGTACTGCGCGGCCTCACGGTCATCTGTCATGGCGTACCCCGAGCGATGGTGGAAATAGAACTACGGACCCAGGCGCGAACGCCGATGCTCGGGCGTCGCCTGGCAGCATCCCGCGCCGCAGGTACGCTCGATCGTCGAGCTCGCCATGCCTGCGCGCCTGCTGCCGCGTGCGCATGCCGTTCAGGTGGATCGCGACGGCTTCGGCAAGCGACGCTGGCCGGGCCGCTGCATTCCGGCGGCGGCATCGCGGATCACCTGTTCGAGAACGGCGAGATAGTCGAGATAGCGTTCGCGTCCCGACCGCGTCAGACGGCAATGGGTTTGCGGTCTGTTGCCCTCGAAGCTCTTGACTACCTCGACGATGCCTTCCTTGTGCAGAACCTGCAGGTGGCGGCTCAGGTTCCCGTCAGTCAGTCCGCACAACTGCTTGAGCGCGGGGAACAGCAGGCCCTTCGGATGGGTCACCAGCGAGGTGAGCACGCCGAGGCGCGCGCGCTCGTGGATGACGCGATCGAGTCCCGCGTATGCATAGCGGTCGTCCACGTCGGCGGGCGCCTCCCTAGCCACCGGCATCACGGTCACTCCAGTAGAGCACGGCCGCCACCAGCAGCTGACCTGCGCCGAACGGGATGCCCATCAGCCACGGCGCGAGCGCGAGGGACTCGCGGCCGAGCGCGATGCTCACGAG
>Ga0181519_10000393_pt1 | contig 40786 bp, 39 predicted proteins | sample PEATcosm2014_Bin_26_FD_121102 | JGI IMG/M metagenome (GOLD analysis project Ga0181519, IMG submission 121102) | Peatland microbial communities from MTU Mesocosm Facility, Houghton, MI, USA - PEATcosm2014_Bin02_10_metaG | ecosystem: Environmental > Terrestrial > Soil > Wetlands > Peat | place...
AGCGTCCGCGGCGCGTGGCTTGCGCGCCGGTGAATGCACCGCGCTCATGGCCAAACAATTCGGACTCCAGCAGATCTTTCGGAATCGCGGCCGTATTGAGCGCGATGAAAGGCCCCGAGGCACGCGGCGAATGCCGGTGCAACGCGCGTGCGACCAGTTCCTTACCCGATCCGGATTCCCCGGTGATGAGCACGGTCGCACTCGAATGCGACAGACGGCCGATGGCACGGAACACGTCCTGCATTGCACTGGCCTGCCCGAGAATTTCAGGCTCTTCGGTGATGCGCTCGTCGTCTGTGGCCTCGCGCAGGCTTTCTTCGACCGCGCGCAGAATCAGCTCGACCGCGCGATCCACGTCGAACGGCTTGGCCAGATACTCGAACGCGCCGCCCTGAAAGGCCGCGACCGCGCTATCGAGATCCGAGAACGCGGTCATGATGATGACCGGCAGTCCGGGATGGCGTTGCTTGGCCATCTGCAACAGTTCGAGTCCGGAGCCGCCCGCCATGCGGATGTCCGAGACCAGCACCTGCGGCGAGTCGTGTTCGAGCGCAGCGCTCGCTTCGCGCGGGCCCGTAAAGCTGCGCACCGGCAGGTTGGCACGCGAGAGCGCCTTTTCCAGGACCCATCGAATCGATTGGTCGTCGTCTACTATCCAGATCGGCTTCATTGTTCACCGTGTAACGTCTATGCCCGGCCGCAGGTGCTACGGCCAACGGCGTGAGGGCCGTATCAGCCCAGGGGCAGCAGGATTCGGAAATCCGTCCGTCCGGGCCGGCTTTCGCATTCAATCAGACCATCGTGGCGCTGCACGAACGACTGCGCCAGGGTGAGTCCCAGACCGCTTCCGCCGTCACGCCCGGAGACGAGCGGATAGAAGATGCGGTCGCGAATGTCGGCGGGAATGCCAGGCCCGTTATCGATCACATGCAATTCCAATGCCAGCTTGTGCAATCGCTTGGCAATCGTGATCTTTCGCGCCACTCGCGTGCGCAATTCGATGCGTGCGTCGCCCCGCGCGATCTGCTCGCGCAACGCCTCCGCACCATTTCGCACGATGTTGAGCAGCGCCTGAATGAGTTGCTCCTTGTCACCGCGAAAATCGGGCAAGCTCACGTCGTAGTCGCGCTCGATCGACAAGCCCTGCGGAAACTCGGCAAGCACCACGGAGCGCACGCGCTCGCAAACTTCGTGGATGTTCACGTCCGTGGCGATATAAGGGTGACGATGCGGTTCGAGCAGGCGGTCGACCAGCGTCTGCAACCTGTCGGACTCCTTGATGATGACCTGCGTGTACTCGCGTAACTCGCGCTGATCCAGTTCGAACTCCAGCAGCTGCGCCGCGCCGCGAATCCCGCCCAGCGGGTTCTTGATCTCGTGCGCCAGATTGCGGATGAGCTGCTTGTTCATCAACGCCTGGTCGATGATGCGCTCCTCGCGCTCGTTCTTGATCTTCTGCTCGTTCTCGATCAGCTCCACGATCACGAAATCGGGCGCTGACTCGGGGGCAGCCACAATCGCATGCGTATGCAGCGGCTCCTGTGCGGTGCGCTCAAGCACCAGATCGAGGCGAGTCGTCTGAAAGTGATTGGCAATGAGATCGACCAAGGTCGACGAAAGCACCTCGCCGTTCGTGAAGACATCGTTCCATGTCATCTGCGACAGCGAGCGGCGCGAGAGCGCGAGCAGCGCCTCGGCGGCCGGATTCGCGAACACGACACGTAGCGTGTGCTTCTCGAGCACAAGCAACACGGTGGGCAACGCTTCGAGACCGGGCAGGATACCCGTGGCCGCGAGCTTCGCCTCCCAGGGCTCAATGCTCGTGTGCAACGCCGACATGTGGCTGGACAATCCGGCAGCGTCAGTCGTCATATCGGTGGCATGGGCGTCTTCGGGGGCAGCGCCATGCGAAGCATGCTTCGTCTGCCCTTTCGCTCCAGCGCGGACACTTTTCATCAAGGATCGAGGCGATAGGTTCATGGCTGGCTACGAGGTGAATACGCGCTACGGATAAAAAAGGGGGACGGCCGCGGCCATCCCCCTTGCTCGTCGAGCATGACGGTCGGCCGCAGGCGTTCCGTCATGCCGGCGCATTCCCTGCGCAGCGATTCGATTACAGCGAGTAGTACAGTTCGAACTCGAGCGGGTGCGTGGTCATGGCCACACGACGTGCTTCTTCCGTCTTGAGCGCGATGTACGAATCGAGCATGCCGTCAGTGAACACGCCACCACGGGTCAGGAACTCGCGGTCTTCGTTCAGGTATTCCAGCGCCTGTTCGAGGCTCGAGCACACGGTCGGGATCTTTGCATCCTCTTCCGGCGGCAGGTCGTACAGATTCTTGTCAGCCGCTTCACCCGGGTGGATCTTGTTCTGCACGCCATCCAGACCGGCCATCAGCATGGCCGAGAAGGCCAGGTACGGGTTGGCCATCGGGTCCGGGAAGCGCGCTTCGATGCGGCGGCCCTTCGGGTTGGCAACGTACGGAATGCGGATCGAGGCCGAGCGGTTACGGGCCGAGTAGGCCAGCTTCACCGGTGCTTCGAAGTGCGGCACGAGACGCTTGTACGAGTTCGTCGACGGGTTCGTGATGGCGTTCAGCGCGCGAGCGTGCTTGATGATGCCGCCGATGTAGTACAGCGCGAATTCCGACAGACCGCCGTAGCCGTTACCGGCGAACAGGTTCTGACCATCCTTCCAGACCGACTGGTGGATGTGCATGCCCGAGCCGTTGTCGCCCACGATCGGCTTCGGCATGAACGTGGCCGTCTTGCCGTAGCTGTGCGCCACGTTGTGCACGACGTACTTCAGGATCTGCGTCCAGTCGGCGCGCTGGACCAGCGTCGAGAACTTGGTGCCGATTTCGTTCTGGCCCTGACCCGCGACTTCGTGGTGATGCACTTCGACCGGCACGCCCAGTTGTTCGAGCAGCAGACACATTTCCGAGCGCATGTCCTGGAACGAGTCGACCGGTGCGACCGGGAAGTAGCCGCCCTTCGTGCCCGGACGGTGGCCGGTGTTGCCGCCTTCGAAGTCCTTCGACGACGACCACGGGGCTTCTTCCGAGTTGACGCGCACGAACGTGCCCGACATGTCGGTGCTCCACTGGACCGAGTCGAAAATGAAGAATTCCGGCTCCGGACCGAAGAAGGCGGTGTCGCCCAGGCCCGTGCTCTTCAGATAGGCTTCAGCGCGCTTGGCGATGGAACGCGGATCGCGGTCGTAGCCCTTGCCGTCGGCCGGCTCGATCACGTCGCAGGTCAGCACCAGCGTGCTTTCTTCATAGAACGGGTCGATATAGGCAGTGTCGGGGTCCGGCACCAGCAGCATGTCCGAGGCTTCGATGCCCTTCCAACCGGCGATCGACGAACCGTCGAAAGCGTGACCGCTCTCGAACTTGTCGGCGTCGAAGTGCGACACCGGCACCGAGACGTGTTGTTCCTTGCCGCGCGTGTCAGTAAAGCGGAAGTCGACGAATTTGACGTCTTCTTCCTTGACCAGGTTAATCACATCTGCCACAGATTTGCTCATGCTATCTCCCGAAAGATTCAATCTGGCGCTGCTGGCGCTTATCGCCCGCGTCGCCGCACCCTCTTAACGAACTCCGTGTTCGGATTCGCCTGTGTAAAGCAGGAAGCGTGCCAATGCCCTGCCAACTCACCTTGCCTCAGCTTCACCCTCTGATTTCTAAGGGAATAATCGATGCTGGTGCGCCCAGTCCCGAATTCCCGCTCATGAGCTCAAATTCTCTATTTCGGTGCACCTCGCACCAAAATCACACCAAATCGGTGCATTTGCGGATTATGCACCTTTTCAGTGCCAACCATCCCAAACCGCGACCCGAAGTTGTGCGTCGCGCTGCACCGTCGTAATGCCCTGCGAGCGTCTTGCGAAATACATTGCGCGAGATCTCGCAGGTGTCTTGGATGTCCCGCGTGCTTCGCATCGCGGCAATTTTCCCTGTCAGCTAACGCGCATCTCGCACAAAGTGCACGCTAGAATGAACGACAACCTTCGACTAACGAGATAACAGCAATATGACAAGCGCTAAAGCCATTCTCGACCAAGCCATCCAACGCCGCGCCAGTGGTCAACTCGCCTACGCGGGCGCCGTAACCCCGGAAGAAGCGCTGGCGCTGCTCAATGCCGATGCCAACGTTCGCCTGATCGACGTGCGCACGCGCGCCGAACTCGATTGGGTCGGCCGCCCGCAAGTGCCCGACGGTCAGTACGCCAACGTTGAATGGGTGCGTTATCCGGGCGGTGTGCCCAACGAGCACTTCCTCGAACAACTCGCCTCTCAGACGCCTGACAAGAATACGCCGCTGCTGTTTCTGTGCCGCAGCGCCGCGCGCTCGAAGGCGGCCGCCAAAGTCGCATACGAAGCAGGTTACACGCTGTCGTTCGATATTCTCGAAGGCTTCGAAGGTGACAAGGACAGCGCAGGCCATCGCAAGCACGTGAGCGGCTGGTGCTTCCGCGGCCTTCCCTGGCTGGGCGCCTGACCCGCTTTTTCAGACAACGCTGATCGTCATCAACGCGAGGAGACGCCGAGATGGATTGGACACACTTGTTGACATTCGCCCTCGCCCTGTTCGTGGGCGCAGGTACGCCAGGGCCGGGCATTGCGGCCATCGTCGCGCGAGTGCTTGGACGCGGCATGCAGGGCGCCATCGCCTTTTCGGCAGGCGTGGCGATCGGAGATGTTGTCTGGCTCACGTTGGCCGTGCTCGGCGTGGCCGCCCTTGCGCATACGTTCGCTGGTGTCTTTCTGGCGATCAAATACGCGGGCGCCGCCTACCTCCTCTATCTCGCATGGAAGATGTGGCACGCCCCGGCCATCGCCCCCACGGAGCCGATGACCACGGCACCGCGCGAGAAGTCGTGGCGACTGTTCCTCGGCGGCCTGTCGGTCACGATGGGTAACCCGAAAGTCGTAGTGTTCTACTTCGCCCTGCTGCCCAACCTGCTCGATTTGCAGAAGGTGACGGCGCTCGGCTATATCGAAGTCGTGGGCGTCACGCTGGCGGTGCTCTCCATCGTGTTCGGCAGCTACATCGTGCTCGCGTCGCGCGCCCGTCGACTGCTCAGCTCGGCGCGCGCCGTGCGACGCCTGAATCGGGCCACCGGCACGGTCATGGCCGGCGCTGCCGTCGCCATCGCCACACGCTGAACACCACGCCGGGGCCACCGGCACCATCGCAAACGCCACCGCTTCGGTGGCGTTTTTTTTGGAAGGCCCATCGCGCATTGTTGCTAACCGCGTAAGTATTCATTCCGTCAATTGGCGTTTTTCTGCGATAGCCAGACGCTTAGACTCTCTTCATCGGTCGCACGCAACGCATACCGCGTCGTTACAAACCCAACGCCGGTACCGATGCATCGCGCGCCGCCGCAGCACAGAAGAACAGGAGTTATCGTCATGAATCGCAAGCTCATCGCTTCGGCCCTGGTGTCGGCCGTGATGGCCACCGCAGCCGGTGCGGCTTTCGCACAAACCGCTCGAACCAGCGACGCCTACCCCGAAGGCTCACAACTCGGATGGGTATCGCAAACGTCGCAACTCACGCGCGCCCAAGTGCGTCAGGAATTGGTCGACGCCCGTGCGCAGGGGCTGATCCCGCAAAATGATTACGAGTACCCGGTACTCAACTCGCTCAAGCGCAGCAACGAACCGGGCAAGACCCGCGCTCAGGTGTACGAAGAACTCGTGCGCGCGCGCCAGAACGGCGAGATGACGCCCTCGAATCCGTAAGACGTAAAACGTAAAACGTTAAGGCTTGAACCCGCCATTGCGCCATTGCGCGACCCCTCGACCGGCCCGGGCAGTCGCACGCACTCTATAAAAGCGTGCCGCTCCGGATCAGACCGCCCCTCGTCGTGTTGCCGTACCCCGGCAGCATGACGTGACGCACACAGGCGGGACGGCATCGCCCGCCTGTGCTGCGTCACCTCGTTTTGTCCCGCCGACAGGCGCGCGCCCACGCCTTGCCGGGCAAGCCGTCATGCACCCCAGACCAGCTTTCTTCCCCTCTGGTCAAGCAGGCACCGACGGCTTCCCACGGGCGCATCTCCTGTCGCCATGCGTTCCCCGTTATCGCATGGGACCTTCGCCCGTTCCCCGCCCAGGGAGCGGGCTTTTTTATGATGCCTCGCAAGCTGCGTGCTACCATGCAGCCGTTTCATTTTGCATAGACAGGATCATCCGGTGAGTCAGATCGAATTCGATATCGAGTGGACCGAGCGCGCAGCGAAGAAGGCCGAGAAGCTCGTCCCCAAGGGCACCCCTCTCGCGTTGCCGCCGATCGAATGCATGCCGGCCGAAGGCGACGTGCTGTTCCTCGGCCAGGGCGACAAGAAGCAACCGTTCGTCGTGGTGGAGCGTCAGTACCACCACGAAGGCGAAGACGCATGGACGATCGTCCTGATTCTCGACCTGCCCGAATAACGTTGATGTCCCTGAGCGGCGTTCGAGTCGACTGAATCGGACAGATCGCAAAGCAACAACGCACGGCGCGGCCACTGGGGAAATCCCGGTTGTCGCGCCGCTTTGCTTGGAGAGCGCCATTTTCTATACTGGAATCGCGTCTTAACTCACGCGATAGCGGCAGGGAGATCGACGATGATCATGCCCCACCTTTCCAACGCGCAACTCATCAGCATGTTTGCGATCGCCGTCTTTGGTGCGATCCTCGTGGGCGCAATGCCCTGCAAGGGCGCTGTCCGAATGTGCTGGCGCTCGCTACTCGTGGTCATCGGCGCGGTGCTCGCCGTGCTGGCCTTCGAGCTCGTTCCCCTGCTCGCCTGAGACCTTTTTGCGGATTTTCACCATTTAGGGTTGACCCCATGCGGAAGAGTCGATATTATCTCGGTCTCGTTGGGGCGTTAGCTCAGTTGGTAGAGCAGCGGACTCTTAATCCGTAGGTCGAGTGTTCGAGTCACTCACGCCCCACCAAACGAATTCTGAAAAGGCTGCTTTGCCGTGCAGCCTTTTTTATTCCCGATTGCATCGGGGCGTTAGCTCAGTTGGTAGAGCAGCGGACTCTTAATCCGTAGGTCGAGTGTTCGAGTCACTCACGCCCCACCAAAGCAATACAAAGAAGGCTGCGTCACACGCCGCCTTTTTTGCTCCCGGTAGCACCGGGGCGTTAGCTCAGTTGGTAGAGCAGCGGACTCTTAATCCGTAGGTCGAGTGTTCGAGTCACTCACGCCCCACCAGATGCACACAAGGGCCGCACATCGTGCGGCCCTTGTCGTTTCTGTCGTCTATTCCTGCCGTCCACGCCTGCCGCCCATTTCTGCTGTCACTCCCGTGCATTCGCCCTTGCGCCTGTCGTCCTATTCCTACAGCCGATTCAGTCGTGACCGATAGTGCGCGCATCGCCTGCCCATTAATCTGGACCCATCTCGCCGCGCAGCACGCGGCGGGCATCTGCCACAGGAGACTCATCATGAAAACGGCGAAGTCGATTCTTGTTGTCCTCACCGCGCTCGCCATGGGCTCGTCCCTCTTGGGTTGCACGCTCGGCGGCGCAGCCGCGGGCGGTGTCATCGGCAACGAAGCCACCGGCGGCAGCGCCGTCGGTACCGTTGGCGGCGCCGTCGTCGGCGGTGTCATCGGTCACGAACTGGGCAAGTAACCCCTTGCCCTCGACTCATTGCCTGCCGTCTGCCGTCAACGCCCCACAACATAGAGCGGGGTGTTGGCGGCATAGCCGTACATGATCAGCACGTCACCGACAATCGCATCTCCTGCCGCCCGGGCCTGCGCCTCGCTCGCATAGCGTTTCGCTTTCGCCGTGCACGTCGCGTAATGCCGTGCGCCACCCCTGAGCGTGTCGTCGTGCCGACCGATGAACGCCGCCTGACGCACACTCCACAAGAAGTAACCCTCGCACTTCGCGATCTCGGGCGGACGCTTCACCGTCGAATCCTCCTTCTGCGACTCCTCTCCGGCACGGTGTAGCCGCCACTGACGCTTGATCGCCGCATCGGACCAACGTCCCATGCCGATATCTTTTCGTTTGCCTTTTGCCATTGCTCCCTCCTGGAATTTACCTGCGGCACTGCGCTCGCGGGCACTCCGATAATGGTGAACAATAATGAGGTGAAAGGGGGTTGGGGAGTGTCCGATATGCGAGGCCACACCCTGCGACGACGCTTCCCAGGGGGCGAGACTCGAAGCTCGTCATCCAAAGGACACCAGATAGCGCCCTGCTGCGCTGTATATGGCCGCAGCGCGCGGTATCTCCGGACGAACATAGCGCGGCGAACGCACAACGGTGCTGCAATGCACACTGTGCGAGCCATCCTCATTGTCTACACTGAAAGCCTCGTTCTCAGCGTATGGCGGATGCGCGTGACGCACCGGCATCCGCACGACAAGGACAAGGGTATGGTGACCGTCACCTTCGCCCCCGCAATCCGGCGCCACGTCTGCGTGGACGCCCAATCCGTCGACGCACGGACCGTGCGCGACGCGCTCGCGCAGTGCGTCGCCCTGACCCCCGAGTTGCGTGGCTACCTGTTCAACGATCAGGGACGCTTGCGGGCACACGTCGCCGTCTTTGTCGATGGATGGCTCATTCGCGACCGCCGCGCGCTGAGCGACCCGCTCAACGACGCGAGCCGCGTGTTCGTCGCACAGGCGCTATCGGGCGGATGAACGAGCGCGCAACGCACAAGGCGCGTACGCGTACGCGTCAAGGAGGAAGACCGTGGAACATGTCGCCGGAGCCACACTGCTGGTTGCCACCCGCAAGGGACTGTTCACGTGGGTGCGCGAGGGAAGTGAGGGAAGTGAGGGACGCAAAGGCCGTGAAGGCACCGACTGGCGACTGACGTCGAACACCCCGGATTTTCCGGGTGAGCCGGTCAGCATGGTGTTGCACGACAAACGTGACGGCACGGATTACGCGGCGCTCAACCTCGGGCATTTCGGCGTCAAGCTCTGGTCACGCGCACGCGACGCGAACGCATGGACCGAACTCGCCCCGCCCGCCTTCGCCCAACAAACGCAGCAGTCCGAAGCATCTGCCGACGAAGGGCAAGCGCCCTCGGTAGCACTGCTTTGGTCACTCGAAGCGGCCGGCCCCGACGCCCCCGGTGTCCTCTGGGCAGGCACGATCCCGGGCGGCCTGTTCCGCTGCGGCGACCATGGGCAGCACTGGGCGCTGGTGCAGAGTTTGTGGGACCGCCCCGAGCGGGCCGAGTGGATGGGGGGCGGCTACGATCATGCGGGCATTCATTCGATCTGCATCGATCCGCACGACAGCCGGCAGGTGATGGTGGCCGTGTCGACTGGCGGTGTCTGGCGCACGCGCGATGACGGTCACACCTGGGCACTCGCAGCGAGCGGCATGGAGGCCGATTACATGCCGCCCGAGCGACGCCTCGATCCGAATGCGCAGGACGTCCACCGCCTCGTGCAATGCCGCGACGTCCCCAACGCATTGTGGGCACAGCATCACAACGGCATCTTCCGTACCCTCGATTACGGCGCGTCCTGGCGGCGGATTCAGGCGGCACCGTCGAGCTTCGGCTTCGCCGTCGCCGTCGACCCGCATGACCCCGACATCGCGTGGTTCGTGCCCGCACAACGCGACGCGTGCCGCATACCGGTCGACGCCCGCCTCGTCGTCACGCGCACGCGCGACGGGGGCGAGACGTTCACCGCGCTCTCGCACGGGCTGCCGGAAACGCCCTCCTACGACCTCATCTACCGCCACGGATTGGATATCGACGCCACCGGGCGCACGCTCGCCATGGGCTCGACCACCGGCGCGCTATGGATCAGCGAGAACGCCGGCGAGCAATGGACATGCGTCTCGGCGCACTTGCCGCCCATCTACGCCGTCCGTTTTATCTGATTTCCTTGTCAGAGTTCTGCGTACTTTTCATCCCGTCGTTTACCCCGGTTTCGATGTAGGAAACCTACAGTTGTCATATTTTGCGTCGTATACGAAGTTAGACGGACAGGCTTCATCGAATCCCGCCGTCACGCGTCGCCGGACATGTCACACGTGTCGATCACGGCGCGTGAGCCAAAGTCGCGTCGGGCTTCATCCATCGTATCGACGCGTTCTGCGGCAGACCGGCGACCACTCCTCAAAAACGCCTCGGGACACATTCCATCCGTGTTGTCCCGGCATCAAATCCCTAAAAGGAGTCACTCCTATGAGAATCGCCGACCTGAAGATCCGAACCCGGCTAGCCATCGGCTTCGGCACACTGCTGACCCTCTTGCTGACCATGCTGGTCATCGCGCTGACACGCTTCGTTGCCATCGAACGCGCCAACGAAGAACTGCTAACGAGCGCGTGGGCCAAAGCCGATGCCGCGCACAGCATCGACGCCATGGTGCGCGGCAACGCCCGCCGCCTCATGGAGGTCTTTCTCGCGACGGACGCCACCCAACGCAAGGCGCTCGACCAACGTATCGACGTCAATCTCGGCCGAATCGCCAAAGCACAGGAAGTCCTCGACAAGTACGTGACGTCGGCGGACGGCAAGCAATTGCTCAGCTCCATCCGGGAACACAACAACGCCTTTCTGAAGGCGCGCGCGAGCGTGCTCACGGAGTTGGCTGCCGACCAACGCGACGCCGCGCTGCGCATCGTGCAACAGGACGTCCTGCCTGCGCTCGACGCCATGCAGGTCGAAGCCGTCGAACTGGTCAAGCTCCAGCAAAAGGTCGTCGACGAAACCGGGGCGGCGACGAGCGCCGACATCGTCTTTGCCAAATGGCTGCTCATCGCGCTGGGCGTTGCAGCGACCGTCGTCGGCATCATCGCCGCCTTGTCGGTCACGCGCAGCATCACGCGTCCGCTCGCACGTGCCGTCGAGGTGGCCGAGCGCGTGGCACAAGGCGATCTCTCGAGCCGCATCGAAGTGACGAGCCGCGACGAAACCGGCCAATTGATGGCGGCTCTCAAACACATGAATGAAAGTCTCGACCAAATCGTGCGACGCGTGCGCAGCGGCACCGCCGCCATTGCTTCCGCGTCGGGGCAATTGCTCGCGGGCAACACCGATCTGTCGGCGCGCACCGAAGAGCAGGCCGCTTCGCTCGAAGAGACTGCGTCGTCGATGGAGCAACTCACGGCGACCGTACGCCAGAATGCCGACAATGCGCGTCAGGCCAGTCAGTTGGCGTCGAACGCCTCGGAAATCGCCGGCGAAGGCGGACGCGTGGTGGAACGCGCGGTCACATCGATGCAGGAAATCGCCGCCAGCTCGACGAAGATCAACGACATCATCGGCGTGATCGACGGCATCGCCTTCCAGACGAACATTCTGGCGCTGAACGCGGCCGTCGAAGCCGCGCGAGCCGGCGAACAGGGACGCGGTTTCGCCGTCGTCGCAGGGGAAGTCCGCACACTCGCCCAACGCAGCGCGGCCGCAGCCAAGGAGATCAAGGGCCTCATCGAGGCGTCCGTCGGCAAGGTGCAAGACGGCTCTGAACAAGTGCGCGACGCCGGCCGCACAATGACGGAAATCGTGCAGGCGGTGCAGCGCGTGACCGACATCATGGGCGAGATCTCGGCAGCATCGAGCGAGCAATCGGGCGGCATCGAGCAGGTCAACACCGCCGTCATGCAGATGGATCAGGTCACGCAGCAGAACGCCGCCCTCGTCGAAGAGGCCACGGCGGCAGCCGGGTCGCTCGAGGATCAGGCACGTCAACTGCGCGAAGCCGTCGCCGTATTCCGGCTCGCCGGTGGCGATGCCTTCACGTCTGCGCACGACGACGACGCGGGCGTTGCCGCCAATGGTCCGCGCGGGGCCGTGCTCGCGTTCTCTCGTCAGCGTCAGGTCGCGTAACGCGTAACGTGTAACGTGTAACGCATCACGCATGACACCGCCAGCCCCGGCGATGCTGCCGGGGCATGGTGGCACTTCGATCGAGTACCGCAGATTGCATGGGGTTGCGAAGCTTTGCAAAGGCCCGTGACACGGCGCCGCAGCCGGCCGCAAATCCGCGTGGCTGCTAGCCTTGCGCGCGATGTCACCTCCAGCGCGGCATTGCAACATTGGAGTATGATGGCTGCTGCTAAGCTTCTTCCCACCGTCTGGAAAAGAGGTGTACCGTGGCCCGAAAGACCCCCATCGAGCGCTACCGAAACATCGGTATCAGTGCTCATATCGACGCCGGCAAAACAACGACGACCGAACGCATCCTGTTCTACACGGGCGTCAACCACAAGCTGGGCGAGGTCCACGATGGCGCTGCCACGATGGACTGGATGGAGCAGGAACAAGAACGCGGCATCACGATCACGTCTGCCGCGACGACCTGCTTCTGGCGCGGCATGGCCGGCAACTATCCCGAACATCACATCAACATCATCGACACGCCGGGCCACGTCGACTTCACCATTGAAGTCGAACGCTCGATGCGCGTGCTCGATGGCGCGTGCATGGTCTACGACTCCGTGGGCGGCGTGCAGCCGCAGTCGGAGACGGTCTGGCGTCAGGCCAACAAATACAAGGTGCCGCGCATTGCGTTCGTCAACAAGATGGACCGCGTGGGTGCCGACTTCTTTCGCGTCCACAAGCAGATTCACGAACGTCTGCGCGGCAATGCCGTGCCGATCCAGATTCCCATCGGCGCCGAGGACAACTTCCAGGGCGTGGTCGATCTCGTGAAGATGAAAGGCATCATCTGGGATGAAGAATCGAAAGGCGTGAAGTTCGAGTATGTCGAGATTCCCGCCAACCTCAAGGACGCGGCGCAGGAATGGCACGAGAAGATGATCGAAGCCGCCGCCGAGGCCGATGAGACACTGCTCGAGAAGTACCTCGGCGGCGAGACGCTGACCGAAGCGGAAATCCGGGCAGGCTTGCGCAAGCGCACTGTCGCGGGCGAGATCGTGCCGATGCTGTGTGGCACCGCCTTCAAGAACAAGGGCGTGCAGGCCATGCTCGACGCCGTGATCGATTACCTCCCGTCGCCCGTCGACGTGCCCGCCATCGCCGGCCACAATGAGGACAACAAGGAAATCGAGCGCCATCCGTCGGACGAAGAGCCGTTCTCCGCCCTCGCCTTCAAGATCATGACCGACCCGTTCGTCGGCCAGTTGATCTTCTTCCGCGTGTATTCCGGGGTCATCAATTCGGGCGATTCGGTACTCAACCCGCTCAAGGGCAAGAAGGAGCGTCTGGGCCGCCTTTTGCAGATGCACGCGAACACGCGTCAGGAAATCAAGGAAGTGCGTGCCGGTGACATTGCCGCCGCAGTGGGCCTGAAGGAAGCGACGACCGGCGACACGCTGTGCGACCCGGACCACGTCATCATTCTGGAGAAGATGGAGTTTCCGGAGCCGGTGATCTCGCAGGCCGTCGAGCCGAAAACGAAGGCCGATCAGGAAAAGATGGGCCTCGCGCTCAATCGTCTGGCGCAGGAAGATCCGTCGTTCCGGGTGCAGACCGACGAAGAATCGGGTCAGACGATCATCTCGGGCATGGGCGAGCTTCACCTCGAAATTCTGGTCGATCGCATGCGTCGGGAGTTCGGCGTGGAAGCGACCGTCGGCAAGCCGCAAGTCGCCTATCGCGAAACGGTGCGCAAGAAAGTCGAAGACGTGCAGGGCAAGTTCGTCAAGCAGTCGGGCGGCCGCGGCCAGTATGGCGATGTGGTCATCACGCTCGAGCGCGACGAGGAAAAGCCGTACCAATTCGTCGACGCCATCAAGGGCGGTGTGGTGCCGCGCGAGTACATCCCGGCCGTGGACAAGGGCATTCGCGAGACGCTCAACAGTGGCGTGGTGGCCGGCTATCCGGTCGTCAACGTGAAAGTCACGCTCACATTCGGCTCGTACCATGACGTGGACTCGAACGAAAACGCGTTCCGCATGGCTGGCTCGATGGCGTTCAAGGAGGCGATGCGCAAAGCCGATCCGGTGTTGCTCGAGCCGATGATGGCCGTGGAAGTCGAAACCCCCGAAGAGTTCATGGGGAATGTGATGGGCGACCTCTCGGGGCGTCGCGGCATCCTGCAAGGCATGGACGACATCGCGGGCGGCGGCAAGATCGTGCGCGCCGAAGTGCCCCTGTCCGAAATGTTCGGATACTCGACGTCGTTGCGCTCGCTCACGCAGGGGCGCGCCACCTATACGATGGAATTCAAGCACTACGCCGAAGCACCGAAGAACGTGGCCGACGCCATCATTTCGTCCAAGAAGTAACGCAGCAGACGTCGGGCGGTGACGCAGCAAACGCTGCACGCCGCACTGACGATCAACGCCCGCGACTGGCACGCCCTCGTCATCCGACAGGATCGTGCCGCTAGCGGGCGTTGTCCTTTTTGCCTTAGCGCACTACGTCAACATGAAAAACATACTCAGCATCCAGTCCCATGTCGTATTCGGCCACGCCGGCAACAGCGCCGCCGAGTTCCCGATGCGACGTCTCGGGGTCAACGTCTGGCCGATCAACACCGTGCAGTTCTCGAACCACACGCAGTACGGCAAATGGACCGGGCAAGCGCTGCCCAGCGAAGAGATCCTGCGCCTGGTCGACGGCATTGCCGACATTGGTGAACTCGGGAATTGCGACGCCGTGCTCTCCGGCTATCTCGGCGCGCCGGAGCAGGCGGGCTTCGTGCTCGCCGCCGTGCAGCGCGTCAAGCAAGCCAATCCGGCAGCGATCTACCTGTGCGATCCGGTGATGGGACACCCGGAGAAAGGCTGTCAGGTCAAGCCGGGCATCGAGCAGTATCTCGTCGAACACATGCCGGCGGCGGCCGACATCATGGCGCCCAATCATCTGGAACTGGAGAAGCTCTCGCAGCATCCGATCGACACGTTCGACGATGCGCTCGCAGCATGCCGTGCATTGCTCGCGCGCGGGCCGAAGATGGTGCTCGTCAAGCATCTGGAATATGCCGGCAAGCCTGCCGATCGGTTCGACATGCTTGTCGTGACGAACGACGAGGCCTGGCACGGCTACCGCCCGCTGTATCCGTTCTCGCGTCACCCGGTGGGCGTGGGCGACCTGACCTCGGGCGTCTTCCTCGCGCGCCTGCTCAGGGGCGACACGGTGCGTACCGCGTTCGAGCATACGCTGGCCGCGGTCGACGCCGTGCTGTGCGCCACGCATCTTGCCGGCCGCTATGAGCTGGAAATCGTTCGGGCGCAGGACGAGATCGTTACGCCGCCGCGCCGTTATGAGGCGCGCGCGGTCTGACAGCACGGGAAATACGGGGACCGGCGGGTCGGGGCGCCCGGTGCGCCCGGTGCGCTCAATACGTTCAGTACGCGCGAAGATGCTCGGCGTGATGTGACAGATGATCCGCCATGAAGGTCTGGATGAAGTAGTACCCGTGATCGTAGCCATGGTGACGTCGCAGCGTCAGCGGCTGCCCCACGTCGCGGCATGCGCGCTCGAAGATCTCGGGATGCAGTTGCGCTTCGAGGAAGGGGTCGCTCAGGCCCTGATCGATCAGGATGCCGCCCGGGAACACCATCTGTGCGGCCTTCGTCATCAGTTCGCTCGCGTCGTACTGCCGCCACGTCTCGCGGTCCGTCCCCAGATACCCAGTGAAAGCCTTCTCGCCCCATGGGCAACGCATCGGTGCCGCAATCGGTGCGAAGGCCGACACCGAACGGAATTTGTCAGGGTTGCGCAATGCGAGCGTCAACGCGCCATGCCCGCCCATCGAGTGACCGAAGATGCCGATGCGCTCAGCGTCGATCGGCAACGATTGCGTCACCAGTCCATACAGTTCATCGACGAGATAGGTGTACATGCGGTAGTTCGTCGACCACGGTGCCTGTGTCGCATCGAGATAGAAGCCTGCACCGACACCAAAATCCCACGCTTCGGTCTCGCCCGGCACGCCCGCACCCCGCGGGCTGGTGTCGGGAGTAATCAGCGCGAGCCCGTGTTCTGCGGCCAGCCACTGTGCGCCGCCCTTGATCATGAACGTCTCTTCCGTACACGTCAGTCCCGCGAGATAAAACAGCGCGGGCACGGCACGTGTGTCGCTCGCCTGCGCCGGCAGGAACACCGAGAAACGCATCGGCAGACCGATGGTGGTCGAGGTGTGACGATAGAAGCGCTGCGCGCCGCCGAAGCAACGGTGTTCGGAAATGAGTTCGAGCATGACGAAATCCGGGAAGGTTCGAGAGGTCAGCAATGGCGACGCGCCGCCAGCTATCCGGCCAACTTGGCGCAGCATGGCCCGCCATTGCCCGCCATTGCGATGTACGGCAGCTATCTTACCCCGCGTGGCGACGCGTGACATCGCCAAGGCACCCCGGGTGCGCAGCGCAGGCGTGCGGGCATCGGATGACGGCATCTATGTCGCGCTTGTCGCCTTGTGACAGGCGAACACGCGTCGCTACGGTTGGCGTCCCTTACTCGTTACCAGGAGCGCCCCATGCCGATGTCACCATTCGACCTCGACGAGGTCACCAATCTCGTGCAGCGCAATGGCATTTCCGCAAGGCTGTCTGAGCAGGAAAAGCGTTTGTTGGTGCTGCTCGCGGCCCGCGCGGGTACGGCGTTCGGCAAGCGCGCGCTGATGGAAGCGCTGTGGGGATCGCGCGCGCAGTGGATGGAGGACGCCGCACTCGTGCAACTCGTCTCGCGACTGCGGCGCTCGCTCGCCCCGCTCGGGTTACAACGCGCTGTCGTGACCGTGGCGCGCGTGGGATATCGCTTTGATTTGCCGGCGTCCGTCGCGCCGACGACAGACGCTGCCGGCGACGTCGAGCGTCGCCCAAGGCAGCATGACGGCCTCGCCGGTGTGCACACCGGTCAGCACACCGCACGCGAGTCGCGTGAGGGATCGCCCGACGAGGGCCTGATCGTATGCGACGCGACCGACACGTCGTCGCACACCGCCCTGCTCCACCAGGGCGTGGCGCGTGACGGACACGGCGAGGTGCGGCGCAACGGCGTGATCGTTCGCATTCCGCAGATCGAGTATCGCCTGCTGTGTGCACTGCGCTCGCCCGCGAATGTCGTGCATGACAAACGTACGCTGATCGCGCTGCTATGGCCGGAGCGTCCCGAGCAGGACGATACGAATCTGATGCAGGTCGTTTCACGGCTTCGCCGCAAATTGATTCCGCTCGATCTGCATCGCCACATCGTGACGGTGCCGCGCATCGGCTACCGCTTCGCGCCTTGCGACGCGCCGACGCCGCTCACGACGCAGCCGTCCCGCGCCCATATGCCACACACTTCAGGCACGCCACGCAGGCCACGTCCGCTTGCATGGCTCTCGGCGATGCTGCCTCGCACCCTCGCCACCCTGACACGTCATTTGCGCTGGCGCCGGCGCTGAGCAGACACGACGCTGGTCACGCCAATGCCGATGCGGCCAGCGCCGCCCGGTCACGGCATCTGTCCACTCAACCTCAGGAGCCACACCATGTCCGATACCCCTTCGCAACGCCCGCCGATGGCGGGGTCAGCCACCCCTGCCACGCCTGCCACCCCTGGTGCCTCGACCGCGACGGCTTCGACACTGACCGCCGCCCCCGGCGCGCAGAGCGAACTCGTCTACCCGAGCGACCCACAGGACGGCGCGACCGAAACGACATACGCACAGAACGGCTTCGATCCGTCCACCAGCACGACACAACTGTCGTACACCTCGGCACGTGTGGCGCGCCGCGTCTATAACCGCTACGCCAAGAACACGTTCGAAGTCTCGGGCTATTACACCGACTGGTCGCAATACGACGGACGGCTCGACGGCGACTTCAGCAACGATGCGGCCGGACGCGGCGTCGATCTCATGTTGCTCGATCCCTTCGCCTACGATCGTCTGATCATCGGCTTTGCCGGTATCGTCGGCGATCAGGGCGAGAAGGTGCAGACGATCGCCCGCGCCGCGACCGACTTCGCGCGCAAGCCGGATCAGGCCACGTTCGTCGACAGTTGGGGCGACGTGCTGGCCTATCGCAATTGCGGCTTCGACGGCTGGGTCAGCAACGACGTCATCCCGATGTTCCAGCAGTCGCGCGCACAAGGCGTGCTCGGCGGCCTTCGGCTGCTTCAGGCGAAGAACCCTGCACTGAAACTGGCGCTCGCCATCGGCGGCTGGACCATGAGTCAGGCGTTCCACGGCCTGGCGGCAAGCGCCGCGCGGCGCAAGACGTTCTGCGCGAGCGTAGTCGACCTGTTCAAGCGCTTTCCGATGTTCGTCGAGGTCAACATCGACTGGGAGTATCCCGGCGCGCCCGGCGACACCGGCAATACGTATGACGATACCGATGGCGCCAACTACGCGGCGCTCATCGGCGATCTGAAGCATGCGCTCGTTGCCGCGGGGCGCACGGACGTCGAGATCTCGATGGCGGTGTCGGCCAACGTGGCAGACATGACCAAGGCCAATCTGCCCGGCCTCATTGCGGCGGGCGTGTCGCGTCTGAATCTGATGACCTACGACTTCTTCGGCACGCCGTGGGCACCCACGCTCGCGCACCACACCAATCTGCACGACACCGACCCGAGCGCCGCCGGCGGCTTCTCCATCGACCGGGCGGTGAACTGGCTGCGTCAGGCGGGCGTGCCGCTCGCCAAGGTGCATATCGGTTACGCGGCCTACTCCCGCAATGCCCTTCAGGCGGAGATCGCGCAGGTCTCGGCGCTCTCGGGCACCTACTCGCCCGGCAGCGACATCACCACCGGCACGTTCGAGTCGGGCAGTACGGAGTACTACGACGTGCTGTTCAACTACCTCGATCTGGAGAACGGCGCCGCACGCAACGGCTTCGTGCTCTATACCGACCCGGTGGCCGACGCCGACTTCCTCTATCAGCCGTCGAGCGGCATGTTCATGTCACTCGATACGCCACGCACGGTGCGCGCCAAGGGCGAATATGTGCGCACCAACGGTCTGGGCGGCCTGTTCACCTGGACCATCGATCAGGACAACGGCGTGCTCGCCAACGCCGCGCATGAAGGGCTGGGCCAGGCAGCGACGGTCTCGAACATCGACATGTCGCCGTTCTACTTCAGCGGCCAGACTTCGCTCGACGATACGACGCCGGGAGGTGGATCATGAGCTTTTTTCTGTCCCGGCTGCTGGAACCGTCGACCTGGGCCGGGTTGACCGGGCTGGCGGTGGCGCTCGGCACGTCGCCGGACGTGATGCATGAGCTCGCGCAGGCGGGCGCGGCGCTGGCGTCGCTTGCCGCCATGGCGCTGCCGGAGAACGCCACGCACCGGGCCGGTCAGGCAAACGCGCCGCACGACGACGTCTCACGTCAGCCGTAAGCGCTTCGTCGAATGAAACACGGACCCAAGCGCGGCGAGATGGCGTTTGGGGTCCGTGTTTCAAAAAAATTGTCACGAATTCTAAACTTTTCGCCACAGCCGTCGCTATACGTTACAGGACTTGAAGTGACTTGTTGCACTGCGCTAGGCGGTCGACCGGGTTTTTGAGCGACCGGCAGAGTTGTCATAATCGCTGGCTATGATGCGTCGCGCAGGATGCGGCGCGATCACAGACAGCGTCCGACGCTCCGAAGCTACCTTCCGTCAGCTTGGTCAGGCAAGCCGGGCCGTCGTGGCGACAGAGTCCGTCAGCGCTACATTACAGAAGCATCGCGACACCATCGCCGGCACGGTCTGCCCTCCAGGACCGGTCAGGACGAGGACGACGATGCATAACACCGACCAGATCACCAGAGATTCACCCAGGGGCCATATGAAGCTGATCTTGCTGGCGCTTGCCGCCTCGCTGTTTACGCTCGTCATGATGGTGCAGGCGCGCAGCGAAGCGAATGATGTCGCCATCTCCGCCCCGAGCGCTCAGCCCGCGAGCATCAATATCAGCGAGCGCGCACGCACGCGCAAGGACATGGCGATGTGGAACGCTCGCCGCAAAATGCACGCCGTGCGTCAGGAAGACTGACGCCGCCAATGCGGCATTGTCCGCGCAGCAACATGCTGCATTGCACCAAATTTGGGCATCTTCCGCCGCCGTCCTATAGTGGAGAGGCGATTCAGGTGAGGAGACAAGAAAGATGCCCACATTCCACTTCAACCTTTACGACCTGACGTTGTTCCTGCCGATGGCGGTGGCCGGTGCGCTGCTCGTTGGCGGCATCCCCGTCGCGACCCGTAGCACGCGTTATGGCTTGCGTGCGATCGGGGCGGTGGTCGGAGCGCTCGTCGCGTTGCTTGTCGTGGAGGCGTTGCCCGTGCTCGTGTAGCCCGCGCTCGCGCCCAGCCGCATCGAACGACGAAAGGACGATAGGACGAAAGGCCCTTGGCGCGCGTGGCGCGCCGTGAGTGGTTTTTCCGAAAAATTCTGTGAACTTCACGTTGCGATCCTGTAGTGGATCGTGGCGAGGTTGACCGCGTTGTCTTCAAGACGGTCATGGCGTTGTCATCGCCGCAACCTATGCTGGTCTCTGGCAACTTCGGTTGCGCTGTCACCCTCTCTGTTGCGCCGCCGACCCGCTCGGCGGCTTTTTTTATGTCGACGCAGCCGTCTGCCGGCGTTTTCGGTCGACAACGCCAATCGTCATCGTTTTGTCCCGACACGTGCACCGTCATCGCCTACAATCACCGGAAGTGCAACGCCGAGCGCGAGCCACCGATGATAGACATCGCGAACTGCGCGCAACGCCGTCAAAGGAGGTTTCCGCATGTCCGACGCGTTCTCCCGCGCCTTTGCCGTCGTCATCAATCAGTACCGCTCACCGCGTCAGTACACCGTATCGGTGGAGCGGGCGAGCGAGATGATCGCCAAGAACATCGGCCTGTTTTCCGACGGTTTCGCCGCGGAACCGCACCTGATCGTGGGTCTGTTCGAGCGCGAAGCAGACGCCTGGGCGCTTGCCCATCGCCTGCAACGCACCCGCACGACCGTGCAGGCACTGCTCCAGACGCCTGCCCGCGTTGCATCCGTTGCTCCCCCCGAGCTGGATCCGAGCGACTGATCGACTGATCCGAGCGACGGACTCAAGCGACCGACTCAAGCGACCGACTCAGGCGGCTGACTCAGCCTCCCCCTTCCCGTCATCTCCCCAGCACGACTGCGGTCGATTGAAAAAAGGTGCCCCGGCATCCGCCTGCAAGCGTAGAATTCGGAATTCCAGATATCACCAACACCGGTACGCGCCGGAATTCCATGTCGAACCCCGCTGCATCCGCCGATTCAACGGCAGTTGACCTGCCCCTCGCGCCCCTTGCTCCTCTCCCGCCCCTTGAGCCGCTGGCCAGCACCCCCGTGCTGATCGATCAGGTCTATTCACGCCTGCGCGACGCCATCGCCGATCTCACGCTGCCCCCGGGCGAGCGCATCCGGCAGGCCGAGCTGGCCGATTCGCTGGGCGTGTCGCGTCAACCCGTCAGTCATGCCTTGCAGTTGCTCAAGCGCGACGGCCTCGTGTGCGACAGCGGCCGCCAGGGTCTGGAAGTCGCCCCCATCGACGCCGATCACCTGCGTCAGCTCTATCAGGTACGCACGGCGCTCGACGGTCTGGCGGCACGGCTGGCGGCCACACGGATGGCGCAGGGGACATTGGGCGAGCCGGCGCTAAGTCGCCTTCAGGAGGCTGTCGCCGCCGGCATGGCGATGACGCGAGGCACCCCGGTGGCACGTCAGGTGCGTATCGAGGTGGCGTTTCACACCGCGCTGCACGATGCCTCGGGCAACCCGTTGATCGCACAAACGGTGGCGCCGCAATGGCCGCACATCATGCGGGCGATGGCTGCAACGCTCGGGGCCATGCCGATGCAGGAAGTCGTCTGGCACGAACACGGGGAGATCGTCGCGCGCATCGCGGCGGGCGATGCCGACGGTGCCGAAGCCGCGGCTCGCGAGCACACCGAAGCCGATGGCGGCAATGCACGCCGCGAGTGGCTCGCCCGGCTGGCGGAGTCGCACTGATCATGCAAGCCGTCATCTCTGCTGCTCTGCCCGTCTTCGGTCTGATTTTCGTCGGCTATCTCTGCGCGCGCCGTGCCTGGCTTGGCGACGCCGCGCTCGACGCGCTCAATCGCTTCGTCGTCTATCTCGCGCTGCCCGCCGTGCTGTTCCAGTCGATGGCGCAGATCACCTGGGCGGAGCTGGTCAATCCCGGCTTTCTGGGGGCGTTCGGCGGCGGCATGGCTGCGACGTTCGCGCTGTCGTTCGCGCTCGATCGCACGGTGCGCGGACGTCTGACCGACGCGAGCATCGAAGGCATGGGCGCGGCCTATCCGAATGCCGGATTCATGGGGTTGCCGCTGTGCCTCGTGGCGTTCGGTCCGGCCAGCGTACCGGCGGTCGTCGTCGCCATGCTGCTCACCGCCACGGTGCTCTTCGCCATCTCCATCGCGATCATCGAGACGGATCTGCAAACCACACCGAACTGGCGTCGCACAGCGGGCTTCGTCGCACGGGCGCTGGTGCGCAATCCGCTCGTCGTCTCGCCGTTCATCGGTATGGCATTTGCGGGCGCGGGGATTGCGCTGCCCGCGCCAGTGCTGCACTTCACTACGTTGCTGGGCGGTGCGGCCAGTCCGTGCGCCCTGGTGGCGATCGGCATGTTTCTCGCGCAGAGTTCGGGAGCGGCCAGGGAACCTCGCATTGCACGGGCTGTGGGGCGTCTCGTCGGTCTCAAGCTTGTCTTTCAACCGGCAGTCACGGCATTTCTGGCGTTCCGGGTTTTCGATTTGCCTGCCATCTGGGCGCACAGCGCGCTGCTGCTCTCGGCGCTGCCCATTGGTACCGGCCCGTTCATGCTCGCGCAACTGTATGGACGCGAAGCCGCGGTCGCCTCGCGCGCGATTCTGATATCGACGGTGCTCTCCGTGGTGACGGTATCGCTGCTGATCGGTTGGTTCAGCGTGCGATGAGGGGTTATCCAGCGCGCTGAGGGCAAGGGCGAGCGCCCCGGCGACATTGGGGGACTGTGCCCTCGCCTGACTGCGCCTGACGCCCGAAGACGATGGGCTTAGCGCAGCGTTGCCGCAGGCGCCACGACAACGCGGTCGCGACCGGAGCGCTTTGCGGCGTAAAGCGCCGCGTCGGCAGCGCTGAGCAGACGCATCGGGAGTGTCTCCGGATCGGAAATATCGCGCGGGTCCACACTCGCCAATCCGATGGAAATCGTGAGCGGCACAAGTATGCCGTCATCGTCGGGCACTTCCAGCCGTGCGACGGCTCGCCTTACGCGCTCGGCAACCGTCCCCGCCCAGTTCTGTTCCGTCTGCACGAGCAACGCGGCAAACTCTTCGCCACCATAACGCGCGAGCGTGTCCGTCACGCGCAGTTGGGCGCGCATACAAGCACTCGCCGCACGCAATGCGCGGTCGCCCGTCGCATGGCCATGACTGTCGTTGACGCGCTTGAAATGGTCGATGTCGATGAGCAGACACGCCAGCGGCGCGCCGTAACGCGCACCTCGCACCACTTCCTCACGCAAGCGCTGATCGAAATAGCGGCGGTTCGACAACCCGGTGAGCGGATCGGTCAGGCCGATGCGCTTTAGACGCTCGCGATTCCACATGTTCTCGAGACACACGGCGACGACCGCGCCAAAGCGTTCGAGAAAGTCGGTGGCCATCTCGGGAGAGAAGCGGCGTGCGTCGCGACTGCCCAGCCCGATGACGCCGATGTAGCGGCCATTGCGGGCGAGCGGCATGACGACGGCACTCGCAGGCGCGCGTGCCCCGAACAGCGACGCATGGCGCTCACGCGGCGCGCCGATCCAGAGTTGGCCATCGCCGCAAACGGCGGCGAACGTGCCGGCGTCCTGCGCGATGCACAGACCGGCATCGAGTGCGCGAATGCCTTCAGCCGTGTCGATGAGATCGCGCAGCGTATCGTCGACCTCGGCGAGCATCAGGCGAACGCAGGACAGATCGAAATCGTGACGCAGGCGGTTGAGCACCACTTCCAGAAACTGACCGAAGTCGGGCGCGCCCATGAGCGCCAACTCGATGTCCTGAAAACGTTTTAGCGAACGCTCATTGCGCTGGACGGTCGCCAGCAGCGATTGCAGTGAGTCGAGCGTCGGTGCCTGGTTGGTTGCCACGTAAGGTCTCGAGAGACACGCGGCACTTCGCGGCCGCCTAGCGTGCTTGCCCGGCATCGTGCCTTGGCGCCCCGGCGTCGCGCCTGCACTGCGCGCCGAAGGACAAGTACCGGGCCGGTGCGCGCGCATCAAACGCGCTCGCCCTACCCCTGCTGAGGTCGTCGTGATGACGTCTGCCACCAGACCGTCATGAGGCCGTTAACGGCACTTGCCCATGAAATTGAAGGGTAGCGCAGGTGAATTTTGCCGCCACGAAATCGAGCCGTGGCGCGGTTTTTTGCGTAGCTAGGGAAAATACCTACTTCATAAGTAAATCATGTGGCAGTGCACCAAATTCATTCGCCCTGCCCTGATACCCCGTTCGGACGGTCGGCCGGCCATCTCGACAAGTCATTTTTGCGGCCCTACAATCGCGGCCGCTTGCGCGCACTGACAGTGACAAAATCGGTGGCGCGGTCCGGCCCGATCGGCCGGTGGTGGCACGGCGTACCCGCCGGTGCCGCCAGCACTCAAACCTACGGAGACCCAGTTGTCCATGCTCTACCCGCGCACTCTGCGCAACGTCGGCGTCGCGCTCGCGCTGGCAACGTTTGCGATGTTCTCGGCCTCGGCATTCGCCGCTTCCGCCACTCACACTCAGTCCGGTCATCACGCCAAAGCGCATACGGCGTCGTCGAAGCATCGCCGCCACGGCGCCGCGACGAAGTCTGTGCCGAAGGCGTCTGCGTATAAGAAAGCTCACGCGCACAAGACGCCTCACGGCAAGAAGAAGGCCGTGAAGGCGCGTCACACAATGCCGCCCAAAACCACGCACCGAACCCATCCGACGGTGGCCAGCCAGCGGCACCCGCACTCGCGCTCGCACGCTTGAGATTCGTGTAACGCGCTAAAGTGAACACAGGGTGAGAACGCGTAGCAACGCGCATCGCCCTTTCGTTCCATTTCATCCTCTTTCGCGCCCTTTCGCGCTTTTTTCGTTAAAGCGACATATTGCGGTGACACGTCCATGACACGCTGGCTAACCAGCGCTCGCGTTGCGGCCACGCCACAAGGCACGACTTCGGGCACGCGGCGTAGTGGCGCGACCGATTGATGCGTGTCGATGACCCACAATGCGTAGATGGGAAGTGGGTCCTGGCATGGCGCACGGGGTGGTCGCGCGTGGGCCATTCCCGCTATTTCGGTATCACCCGGAATCGGGGGTCAGGCACTGCGATACGTCTGGCATCCCTAAAAAAACAGGATCTTAGGCGTGGCGTCTCGATCCCTGACCGTCCGGTCGCCCGGTCAGGCAAAAAGCATGCCGCAACGCAGCGAAAAATGGCTTGAAACTGGCGTGGATCAACAATCTAAAGTTTCCCTGCTTGACACCTTCCCACCTTTCCCGTAAAAAAACGGGTGCATGAACGTTGTATGGCGAGTCTTGTGTCATCTAATGTCGCCCTCTGCGTCAACTCGGTTGTACCTGATCAGCTTTTTAATGTCATGCGCTCGCTGAGCTTCTAGCTCGCTCATTTGAAAACTTTAAGGATTTAAGAAATGGCAACTGGTACCGTCAAGTGGTTTAACGACGCCAAGGGTTTTGGTTTTATTACGCCGGACGAAGGTGGTGAAGATCTCTTCGCTCACTTCTCGGAAATCCAATCGAAGGGTTTCAAGTCGTTGCAAGAAAACCAAAAGGTCAGCTTCGAAGTGAAGATGGGACCGAAGGGCCGTCAAGCCAGCAACATTCAGCCCATCTAAGGGAAGTTTGTTTCGCTGCTGATCGCTAGCGCGATCAACGCGTCTCGGGCAGCGCCGCAAGGGCTGCTCGAACTGAAAACCCCGCTCGCGCGGGGTTTTTTCGTTTTTGCAGGTATGCTGCGCTTTTCGATCCGGGGGTTGCAATGGGCTTACTGGTAGACGGCAAGTGGCACACCGATGGGTACGACACGCGCGCCACCGGCGGACGCTTCGAGCGACGCCCCGCCACCTTCCGCAACTGGATCACCCCGGACGGAGCGCCCGGCCCCAGCGGTGAAGGTGGCTTCGCCGCCCAGCGGGGCCGTTATCTGCTGTACGTCAGCTATGCCTGCCCATGGGCGCACCGCACGCTCATCATGCGCACGCTCAAGGGATTGCAGGACATGATTCGCGTGGCCACCGTGAACTGGCTGATGCTCGACGACGGCTGGACCTTTCAACCGGGCCCGGGCGTCACCGGCGATCCGGTACACGGCGCGGCCTTTCTGCGCGACGTCTATCTCGCAGCCGATGAGCGCTTCACGGGACGCGTCACGGTGCCTGTCTTGTGGGACACCGAGCGCGGCACGATCGTGAGCAACGAGTCGTCGGAAATCCTTCGCATGTTCAACAGCGCGTTCGATGCGCTCGGCGCGGCCCCGGGCGATTACTACCCGCTCGCCCTTCGCGAGGAAATCGACGGCCTCAATGCCCGCATCTACGATACGGTGAACAACGGCGTGTACAAAGCCGGTTTCGCCACCACGCAGGTCGCTTACGAAGAAGCCCTGGCGCCGCTTTTCGATACGCTGGACAGGCTCGATGCACATCTGAGCACGCGCCGCTTCCTGACCGGCGAGCGCATGACCGAAGCGGACATCCGGCTCTTCACCACGCTGATCCGTTTCGATGCCGTCTACGTCGGTCACTTCAAATGCAACCTGCGACGCATTGCGGACTATCCGAATCTTTCCGCCTACACGCGCGACATCTATCAGCAGCCGGGCATTGCCGCCACGGTGAATTTCGAGCACATCAAGCAGCATTACTACGAGAGCCATCGAACGATCAATCCGACGGGCATCGTGCCCAAAGGCCCGGTGCAGGATTTCGATGCACCGCACGCACGGGCGCAGATGATGACTGTGCAGAACTCCTGATGAAGCGCTGATTTATCCCGCGAGAAAACCGCCGTCTGCGGCCAGAACGTGTCCGACGACATAGCTCGATTCGCTTGAGGTCAGCCACACGACGGCGGCCGCCACCTCCTCGGGATGCCCCATTCGCTTGAGCGGAAGCCCCGCCGCAACGCTGCGCATGTCCGCAATGCCCGAGGCGAGCATCATGGCGGTCACGACGCGCCCGGGTGCCACCGCGTTGATGCGAATGCCCGAAGGCGCATACTCCATCGCCGCGGCGCGCGTGAGTGAATTGAGCGCGGCCTTAGAGGCACCGTAGAGCGACAACCCCGCATTAGGATTTCGCACGCCGCTGACACTCGTGTTGTTGACGATGGTGCCTCCGCCAGAGGCAAGTAGCGCGGGAATCTCATGGCGCATCGCGTGAAAGACGGCGCGGACATTGGTATCGAACACCTGCGAATACACGGCGTCGGTCTGGTCGGCCAATCGGGCACGCGACTCCTGAAAACCGGCGTTGTTGAACACCGCGTCGAGCCGGCCGAATTGCGCCATCGTCTGCGCGATCGTGCTGGCGATATCCGCTTCGCGTGTGACATCTGCGGCGACGAACAAGCTCTTTGCCCCCAGCCGTCTGATGTCATCGGCGAGCGCCTCCCCGAGTGCCTTTCGCCTTCCGGTGACGACCACCGCGCAGGCCCCCTCCTGAGCCATACGCACGGCCGTAGCTCTGCCGATACCGCTGGTGCCACCCACGACGAGGCACACACGACCGGCAAGGCGCTGGGCGGGCGTGCCGATGGGGATCGGGCCGGCAAGCTCGGACAGTTCGGTCTGTTCGGTAAATCCGGCAGGCGCGGTATGAGACGAAGCGTCATTCATGGTCGTGACCTCACAAGACGTTGTTTCCGGATGGCTTTGCCCGGGCAACGCCTTCCCGAGCCTGCGACACGTACGTAGTCGTCAGTCGTCAACGCGGCACCAACGCCGCCGCATAAAGTCGCATCCCTTCCAGCACGATACGATCCTGGCCACGCTCCAGGCGCCCCAACGCATCGATCACCTGCGCACGAGCGAACGCATGAATCCCCGCAACGCGCTTCTTTCCCGCCGGCGTGAGGAACAGAATCTTCACGCGGGCATCGTGCTCCGCAATGGTTTCGCCGATGTCACCGGACAGCACCAGCTTGCGCAGCATCCGGCTCACGCTCGACTTCTCGAGACGAAGTCGAATCCCGAGATCACGCGCCGTGACACCGCCGTTCTCGATCTCTATGAGCGCATGCACAGCGGACGGCGAAAGATCGGTGCCGGCAAAAGCTCCGCCCATGAAACCCAACTCCCGGACCATCTCGCGCGATACGGCACGGATGGCTTCGACCAACGACGGATCGGGGCTCACTGTCAGACTCTCCCATTAGCTGTCACCGAAAAACACCGCAACATAGTTGCACAATACAACTTAATGGTTGCGATACGCAACCACCAGAAATAAAAAACGGGCGTTGTGCGCCGAAGCCCACAACGCCCGTCTATTGCGTCAGTGCCAGAGGATCAGACGGCTTCAGCCCCGCGTCAGACAGCGCGCGGCTTTACGCGACTCGCCGCTTCGAGCGCGTGGCGGCGCGCGACATCCAGATCGTTGTCATACGCGAGCGCCACGCCCATGCGGCGCTTCACGAAGCTCTCCGGCTTGCCGAACAGACGAATGTCGGTTTGCGGCACTTGCAGCGCGCGCTCAACATCGTCGAACACGATACCCTTCGCATCCACACCACCGTAAATGACGGCACTCGCGCCCGGCGTCTTCAGCGTGGTGTTGACCGGCAGTCCGAGGATCGCGCGCGCGTGCAGCTCGAACTCGTTCTGCCATTGGGTAATCATCGTGACCATGCCCGTATCGTGCGGACGCGGACTGACTTCGCTGAACCACACGTCGTCGCCCTTCACGAACAGTTCGACACCGAAGAGGCCCTGTCCGCCGAGGTTGTTCGTCACCTCGCGTGCGATCACACGCGCGCGCTCGAGCGCCACCGACGACATCGGATGCGGCTGCCAGCTCTCGACGTAATCGCCGCTCACCTGCTTATGTCCGATGGGCGCACAGAAATGCGTCTCGACCTGTGCATCGACACCGCGCGCACGCACGGTGAGCAGCGTGATTTCGTAATCGAAGTCGATGAAGCCCTCGACGATGATGCGCCCGTGACTCACGCGGCCGCCCGCCATCGCGTAGTCCCATGCGGCCTTCACATCGGCGGGGCCGTCGATCTTGCTCTGCCCCTTGCCCGAACTGCTCATCACCGGCTTGACGATGCACGGATAACCAATCCCGCCATCGATCGCCGCCTGCAATTGCTCGAGCGAATCGCAGAACTGATACGGGCTCGTCGGCAACCCCAGCGTCTCGGCAGCCAGACGGCGAATGCCTTCGCGGTCCATCGTCAGACGTGCCGCCCGCGCCGTCGGGATCACACGCACCACACCGTCCGCTTCGAGCGCTTCGAGCATCGGCGTGGCGATGGCTTCGATTTCCGGCACGACAAGATCCGGCTTTTCGGCTTCGATCAACGCCTTGAGTTGCTCGGGATCGGTCATCGCGATGGTGCGCGAGTGATGCGCGACCTGCTGCCCCGGCGCGTTGTCGTAGCGATCGACGGCAATCGTCTCGACGCCCAGACGCTGCAAGGCAATCAGCACTTCGCGGCCCAGTTCGCCCGAACCCAGCAGCATGACCTTCGTCGCGCTTGGCGACAGCGGTGTTCCGATAGTGGTCATTTTCGACCTTTGGAGAGTGAGAAATCAGAAGCGTCGGCGCGCGTTGGCGTCGTACGCGAAAGCCGTATTGTAGCGACCATGGCCGTCTCTGCGACGCCCGCCGCGTCAGACAAGCGCACCTCGCAGCACACGGCGGCAACTTGCCACCATGCACGCCTCGCTGTCCTGATAGCCCGTCAGTACCCACGCGGTGCCGGCGTTGGTCATCGCGCCCACGAGCGCCACGCCGACGATTCTCGCCTGCGCCTGTGCCTCGTCACTGGCCGGTGGCGGCACGTGGGTCATGCCCAGAATCAGCTTGGCGAATTCAGCGATGTACCGGTGATAGGTCTGATCCGTCTCAGGGCTCACGCCCATCACTTCGAGTAGCAACACGCGCGCCGCATGCGGATTGCGCAAAAACGCGAAAAAGCTGTGCAGACCGGCATCGAGTCGCGCATCGAGCGTTGGCGCGCTTGCGGCAATGGCGGCCTGCAACTGGCTGAGCAAGGTCTGCGCGTGATGGGCATAGGTTGCGCGCAGCAGATGCTCCATGTTCTCGAACGCCGCGTAAAAGTACCGGTCGTTGAGCTTGGCCAGACGACACACCGCACGCACGGTGGCGCGGCGAAACCCCACGGTGCCGAAGACTTCCGTGGCGGCGTCGATCAGCGCGGTGCGGCGCGCCTGCTCGCGCTGGGCCTGCCCCACCCCGCCATAGCGCCGCCCGCCTGTTGCAGATGGCAGCGGCGCGCCCGGGCCGGCAGATGACGATGCCTTCGATGCGGCATCCCTCGATTCGAGTCCTTGTTCCATTTCGCTATTTGACATCACCCGGACGGAAAACTAAAGTGGTGACACGCATCACCAAATTATAGGCAACGCGATCCCCGTTACCCAAAGGTATCAAACGGTGTCGACGTGGCACGCATCGGAGACAGCGCAATGAAGACGTTCACGGACAAGGTGGCTGCCATCACCGGCGCAGGGTCCGGCATGGGCCGTTCACTCGCGCTCGAACTGGCGCGACGCGGGGCGCATCTCGCGTTATCGGATATCGACGAAAACAGCGTGGCGAACACCGCCACGGCCTGCCGCGCCTTGGGGGTGCGCGTCACATCCCAGCGGCTTGACGTCGCCGATCGCGACGCCGTCTTCGCGTGGGCCCGTGAGGTGGCGGCGGCCCACGGCAAGGTCAATCTCGTCTTCAACAATGCGGGGGTCTCGTTGTCGGTGCCGGTCGCGACCATGCGCGAAGACGATTTCAAGTGGCTGATGGACATCAACTTCTGGGGCGTCGTCCACGGCACGCAGGCGTTTCTCCCCTATCTGATGGCATCCGGTGAGGGCCACATCGTCAATACGTCGAGCCTGTTCGGCATCATCGCCATGCCAACGCAATCCGCTTACAACGCCAGCAAGTTCGCTGTGCGGGGCTTCACCGAAGCCCTGCGCATGGAACTCGATCTGGCGCATGCGCCCGTCTCGTGCACCTGCGTGCATCCTGGCGGCGTGGCGACCAACATCGTGCAAACCTCGCGTATCGACGAGAGCATCGCCGCGCTCACCGGCATGGACGCCCAAACGCACCGGCGACGCGCCAACAAACTCATCGACGTGACAAGTGCGGACGCCGCCGCGCGGCAGATCCTCGCGGGCGTCGAGCGCAACGCGCGACGCGTGCTCGTGGGCGCAGACGCGCGCCGCGTCGACAAGCTCGCGCGCCTGCTCGGCTCACGCTATCAGACCATGGTGACGTGGCTCTACCGGCGCACTGCCATGGCCCGCAAGCCGTCGTCGAACCAGCGCGACGCCGCGGCAAGCTCCACGGCAACCAAATAACCGAATAACCGAATAACCGACGGCCAGAGGACATCGCCATGACGGCAAATCCCACCGCTACCGATATCGCCAGTGTCGCCACGGATCTCGACGTGATCGTCGTCGGCGCCGGACTCTCCGGCATTGCGGCGGCGCATTATCTGCGCGAGCGCTGCCCGGGAACCCGGTTCGCCATGCTCGAGGCGCGTCAGTCACTCGGCGGCACCTGGGATCTCTTTCGCTATCCCGGCGTGCGCTCCGACTCCGACATGTTCACGCTCGGCTTCAGCTTCCGTCCGTGGGCCAGCGATCAGGCCATCGCCGACGGCGGCAAGATTCTCGACTATCTCAAGGACACCGCGCATGCGGAAGGGCTGGACGGTCTGATCCGCTACGGCCACAAAGTGCGCGAAGCCCGCTGGGATTCGAGCATCGCGCGCTGGACGCTGGACGTCGAACGCACCCACGCCGATGGCTATCAGGACGTGCAATCGCTCACTTGCCGCTTCCTCTTCATGTGCAGCGGGTACTACGCCTACGACGCCGGACACACACCAACGTGGCCCGGCATGGACACCTTTACCGGCACCGTCGTGCACCCGCAGTACTGGCCGCACGATCTCGACTACCGCGACAAACGCGTGGTCATCATCGGCAGTGGCGCTACCGCAGTGACACTGCTGCCGAGCATGGCCGCGACGGCGGCTCACGTCACCATGCTGCAACGCTCACCGAGCTACATCCTGTCGATGCCGCAGCGCGACGGGGTCGCGGAACGGTTGCGCGCGTGGCTGCCGGCGGGGGTGGCGCACCGCATCGTGCGCATGAAGAACGTGCTCATCACGCTTGGCTTCTACAATGCGGCGCGACGCTGGCCACACGCGATACGTCGCGTGCTGATTCGTCGTGCGGCCCGGCAGGTGCAGGGGCATGCCGACGTCGAGCGCGATCTCACACCGCGCTATAACCCGTGGGATCAGCGGCTTTGCCTCGCGCCGAGCGGCGACATCTTCAAGGCGTTGCGCAGCACTCGCGCCGCCATCGTGACCGACGAGATTGCGTCCTTCACTGCCGGGGGACTCGCGCTCAAGAGCGGTAAGACGCTCGACGCGGACATCGTCGTCACGGCCACCGGTCTGCGCGTGCAGTTGATGGGCGGCGCCCGGCTGCTGGTCGACGGCAAGCCCGTGGTGCTCTCCGACGCGGTCTCGTACAAGGGCATGATGTACAGCGATGTGCCCAACCTCGCGTCGGTCTTCGGTTACACCAATGCCTCGTGGACGCTCAAAGCCGAGCTGATCGCGCAATACGTCTGCCGTCTCATCAACCATATGAATGCGCGTGGGGCGGACACCTGCGTGCCGCGTCTGCGAGACGGCGAGCATGGCGACATCCCGGCCATCGGTCTGACGTCGGGCTACATTCAACGCGCCGCAGGCGCGCTGCCGAAGCAAGGCAGACGCAAGCCGTGGGTGTTCTATCAGAGTTACCTGCGGGATCTGCGATTGATGCGCTGGGGCCGCGTTGACGATGGCGCCATGCAATTCGAGCGTCGCGCGACGCGATCGGTCGAGCCGGACGCCGCCACGCGTGCGTCAAACACATCGAACGCGTCAAGCACGTCGAGCGCCGTCGCGGCGACGACGCGATAGTGCGCCAGCGCCATGACGAGCGACGCCCCCTGACCGCCCGTAGCCAACTCGCGCACTGCGTTGTTACGATGCGGTCTGACTGACATTGCCTGCTGATCGACACGACATCATGCTCATCGTTTATTTGCTCGCTTGCCTCGTCATTGCCTTTGCCGCCGTTGTGGTCGTGCTGATGCGTTTCACGCGGCGCGTTGCGCGGCGGGCCGAAGCGGCCGTGCCGCCGGACGGTCAATTTCTCGACATCGATGGCGAACGCCTGCATTACGTCGATTTCGGACAGGGCCCGGCGGTCGTCTTCATTCATGGCCTCTCCGGTCAGTTGCGCAACTTCGCGTATCTGCCGCTGGAAACGCTGGCACGCACGCATCGCGTGGTGCTCGTCGACCGGCCCGGGTCCGGCTACTCGACGCGCACCGCGCAGCACGATGGCGCGATCGCCTCGCAGGCCAATGCCGTCGCACGATTGATCGACACGCTGGGGCTTGACCGTCCGCTGGTCGTGGGGCATTCGTTGGGGGGCGCGGTATCGCTGGCGCTGGCGCTCGATCATCCGCAACGCGTTGGCGCGCTCGCGTTGATCGCCCCGCTCACGCAACCGGTCGCCGATGTACCCGCAGCGTTTCGTCCCCTGGCGATTCGCAGTGCGTGGTGGCGCCGCTGGGTTAGCCGCACCCTCGCCGTGCCCGTCGGCATGATGACTGGACGCACGACGCTCACGTACGTTTTCGGCCCGGAAGACGCCCCGAAGGATTTCCTTATTCGTGGCGGTGGCGTGCTGAGTTACCGTCCGGGGAACTTTGAAGCGAGCAGCGTCGATATCCTTGCCGCCGCACGCGACATGCCCGCACTCGCGGCGCGTTACGCATCGCTGTCGGTGCCGGTCGAGATTCTTTATGGACGCCAGGACCGCATTCTCGATTACCGCGTGCAGGGCGAGACCATGCGGCTGGCCAGTGAACGCGTGCATCTGACGCTCGTGGACGGTGGGCACATGCTGCCCGTCACGCAACCCGAGGCAACGATGCACTGGGTGCAGGAGGTTGCCGCACGCATGGCGTCGCCGCAGTACGGCGGTGCGAAGCCTGCCATGACGGTGTCAGTGAATGCGGCGAACGATGCTGTTTGATCTGCTCTGCCTATCGCCTTGTCGTCTCCGCGCCACGTTGCCGCCCCGCCTCGCCGCCCCCTCTCCTTTCGCCTCACACATCGCTCGCGCCGCACATCGGGGGTAGCCCCGCCTGCGGCGGAGTCGTTCCGATGGCACACTAAGCACTTCCCGATTCAACGCGGATTGCGTGCCCACGCCTTATGTCCGATCGCTCCGAAGCGCGCCCTGTGCCCCCTGTGCCCCCTGTGCCCCCGAGCCTCCGAATGGCGGCCAGTCTCGTTGTGCTGCGCGAGCGGGCAAGCGGCATGGAAGTCTTGCTGCTACGACGCGCCGTACGCGCGACCGACTTCAGTTCCGATGCCTATGTGTTCCCCGGCGGCGTGGTCGACGCGGCCGACCGGCTGGGTCACGCCGTCTGCCATGGACTCGACGACGCAACGGCGAGCCAACGCCTGCAACTGCCGGAAGGCGGCCTCGATTACTACGTGGCCGCCATTCGGGAATGCTTCGAGGAGACGGGGGTGTTGTTCGCGGATGAGGCTTCGGGCGCACCGGTCGATCAACGTCGCCTCAGCGCCATAGGCGCCGAACGCGATGCACTGCACGATGGCAGGATCGATATGGCGTCTTTGTGCCGCTCGTTCGATGTGCGGCTCGCCCCGCGCCATCTGCACTATCTGAGTCACTGGGTCACGCCGCTCGGCTTGCCGAAGCGTTTCGATACACGGTTCTTTCTGGCGAGGCTCCCCGAGGGCCAGCAGGTCGAAGTCGATCAGTCCGAGACGGCGGCACATCGCTGGATGCGTCCTCGATACGCGCTCACGCATGCCGATCAGTTGCGTCTGCTGCCGCCCACCCGCAAGTTGTTGCAGTGGCTTGACGGCATGGAGACGGTAGATCGGGCGATCGCCGCCGCGAGTGCGCTCGACGTCATACCGCGCATTCAGCCGCGCCTGGCCAACGGCAAACGTGGGCGTTGGCCGGTCGCGCCGGATGAACCAGCCTGGGGCGAGCTGACCCTGACCGATCCGCAGGAACAAGGCACCGGCAGTTACGAGATCGTGCCCGGGCGCGTCGTGACGTTGATGCCGGGTGTGCTGCGTCTGGCCGCGCCGAATCCGGGCATGATGACCGGTCCTGGCACGAACACCTACCTCGTGGGCGGCGGTCCTGAGAACACGTGGGCCGTCATCGATCCGGGCCCCGATGATCCGGCGCACATCGACGCGATCCTGCGCGCGGCACCCGGCGCCATCCGGCAGATTTTCGTCACCCATACCCACCGCGATCACTCGCCGGGCGCGCGGTTGCTGAAGGAAAGAACGGGCGCGACGACGTTGGGCATGCGTGCACGTCATCACGAAGGACAAGATACGGCCTTCGTGCCGGACGTCGCGCTCACGGATGGCGATCCCGTGACGCTGCCCGACGGCCGCATCCTGCGCGCCATTCATACGCCGGGGCATGCGGCCAATCATCTTTGCTACGCGTTGGACGACGTGCAGTTGGTCTTCACGGGCGACCACGTCATGCAAGGCTCGACGGTCGTCATCAACCCGCCGGACGGGCATATGGCGACCTATCTGGCGTCGCTGGAGAAGCTGGCTGCGCTCGCCCCCGCGTGGCTAGCGCCGGGGCACGGCTTTGTGATGGACACGCCCGCCCAGCGAATCGCCCGGCTCATTGCCCACCGGCTCGCACGCGAATCCCGTACGCTCGAGGCGCTTGAGCAGGTCGGTCCGGTCACGCTCGAGGCGCTCACGCCGGTGGTCTACGCGGACGTGCCCGCTGCGCGCCACGCCGTCGCCCGACGCTCCTTGCTGGCGCATCTGGAGAAACTGGCGGAGGATGGCCTCGCGTCGGTGTCGGTGGACGGTCAGTGGCGGCGTACCGGCGTACCGGCATAACGGTGTAACGGTGTAACGGCTTAACTGCGTAACGGTGCGCTGACGACGAGTTGACGACGACCCGAGCTTGACTGACGTCGGTTGACGTCAGTCGTAGGTCTCGTCGCCGAGCAGTTCGTCGACGATGCGCTCCCCGGCCTTGAGCCCAGCCAACTCGGCATCGACGCGATTGTCGCGGTGCCCGTCGGGGGATCGCACCTCCGGCCCTTCCGGCGTGCCGTGGCGGACGACCTGCACCAGATAGTCCCACGGTCCGGCGTACTCGTTCTGAAAGGCACGGACGCGAATTTGATAACCCGCGCGGTATTCGTAGACCTGCTCATGCGATGCGTAGCTCATGACGGACTCCCGTTGGCGAGATGCAGGAAACGTCGCGACGAATGGGATTGCGTGGCTTTCGGCGCGAAAGAATTGGCTCGGTTGGCTCGGTTGGCTCGGTTGGCTCGGTTGGCTCGGTTGGTTTGTTCGTTGGTTCGTTGGTTCGTTGGCTTGGTGGAATCGAATGGACTCAGGACACGTCGACGACGATTGGATCGGTTCGCACGCCGTTGGCGATCGCCTTGGCGGCAAGTTCGACGATCTCGTCTTCGGCTTCCATGAACTGATCGAAGAGTGCTTCGCCGCTGGCGTCGGCCTTCGCGAGACGGTTGAGTGCATCACGCCCGATCTGGCACGTGAATACGCTCCCGTCGACGTTCACATAAAAACGCACGAACTCGCCGTCATTGCCAAGTCCGAGGCCGCCGTGCAGGAAGCTGCTCATTGCTGTCTCCGCCATGCCCTGAAAATCGAAAAACACCCGATGCGCCCGAAAATCGTAGCACGTTCGAATTCAATAGGTGACATCCGGGAGGTAACGCCCGATACACGATGGATGGCTTGAGCGGACGGACGAAAAAAGACCCACCTGAGGGGTGGGTCTCGAAACCGGATCGCACGGGGCACCATGACAAACCGGGAAGACAGGGTCATGAAACATGACGAATCCATTATGGACGGCCCCTCACCCACTGGCCGCGCACGCCGAACATGGAATTAGACTTAGATCAAACTTTGCGATGGGGTGGAGCACCATCGGCAGGTTAGTTTCGTCGTGGGAAACCCGCAATCCATCAAATGATGGATAAGCCAGCGCGCGCACGATCAATGCTGCGAGAAATGCTCACGCAACTGCGGACAAAGTGCAGCAAGAAAGCTAGAGATCTACCGGAAATGTTTCCCCGAGATGGGGATTGACGTGATGCTGAAACGCTATGAACTACAAGGGAATTTTGGGGTGACCGATGGGACTCGAACCCACGACGACTGGAATCACAATCCAGGACTCTACCAACTGAGCTACGGCCACCGCCGTGATCAGCAACTTGACTTGCTTGCTGAACAGAAACAAGATTATAGCGACGTTTTTATTGCGTTGCCAAGCACTTTTTTCACTTCTTCCAAATATTTCTTCTCTCTCGTGCACGATCGACGCGCGACACCGCCTTCTCACGCGGCGAACGCTCGCAAGGCAACGTCACTCACCCATGCAAAACGTCATGCCGACGCGAGTGACTCGGCATCGTCTCGCTCGGAGAAAGTCCCGGCACTCAGTTGCGCACGCGCCTCTTCAAACGCACCAATGCCGGCCTTCAGACGCTTAGGATCAGACAACACCCGGCGCCAGCCACGCGCGCCCGGCACGCCGCGATACAACCCCAGAGCATGGCGCGTGATCGCGCCGAGATACTTGCCCTTCTCCACTTGCGCTGCTGCGTACTCAATCAAGGCGTCTTCCACCGCCTCGCGCGATTTCACCGGCGACGTATCGCCATAGAAACGCGAATCGACCTCCGCCAGCACGTAGGGGTTGTGATACGCCTCGCGGCCCAGCATCACACCGTCGACATGCTGCAAATGCAGCTCGACTTCATCGAGCGTCTTCACGCCGCCGTTAATCAGAATCTCGAGCTGCGGGAAGACTCGCTTGAGGCGATACACATAGTCGTACTTGAGCGGCGGAATCTCGCGATTCTCCTTCGGACTCAATCCCTTCAGAATCGCATTACGCGCATGCACGATGAACGTTGAGCAACCCGCTTCGGCAATCTTGCCCACGAAGTCCTCGACGAAGGAGAACGACTCGACGTCGTCGATCCCGATGCGGTGCTTGACCGTCACCGGCACCAGCACTTCGTCGCGCATCGCCTTCACACAATCAGCGACCAACTCCGGCTCCGCCATCAAACAGGCGCCGAACGCACCGCGCTGCACGCGCTCCGACGGGCAACCGCAATTCAGGTTGATTTCGTCGTAACCCCACTGTTCGCCAAGCTTTGCCGCGCGCGCGAGATCCTGCGGCTCACTGCCGCCAAGTTGCAACGCAACGGGGTGCTCCACAGCATCGAAATCGAGATGACGTGCGACATCCCCGTGCAACAACGCACCGGTCGTGACCATCTCGGTATACAGCCACGTATGACGCGAAAGCTGACGATGGAAGACGCGACAGTTCGAGTCAGTCCAATCCATCATCGGCGCGACGCTGACGCGGCGGGGAGGTAAATTCATTGAAAATCTCTTACAAAACAGTCGATTACAGCGATAAACGTAGTGCCCGATTTCCCAATTTTAGACGCCATTTAGGCTCGTTTTAGCACCCAAGTGCTACGGTGTAGCACCGAAAAAAGCCGTGTAGCACCGACGAAAACCTATGGGAACAATCTCAGTACGGGAACGAAAGGACAAAAGTATAGGGTATACGGCACAGATCCGCCTGAAGCGCGGCGGGCGGGTGGCGTATACCGAGGCACGGACGTTTGACCGCAGACAGGCTGCGGCGGCGTGGATCATCAAAAGAGAGAAGGAGTTAGGTCGCCCTGGCGGACTCGAAGCCGCAGCGCAAGCCGATCCCCTCTTTAGTGAGGTCATCGGGAAGTACGTCCGCGAGTCCATCAAAGTGATCGGACGGACGAAGGCCCAAGTTCTAAACGCCGTCGCACAAGCGCCAATAGGCGAAAAGCGTTGCAGCGAACTCGGAAGCACCGACTACGTTGACTTTGCTAAAAGCCTCGATGTCCTTCCGCAAACGGCGAGCAACTATATGTCCCACATCGGGGCAGTCGTCAACGTCGCCCGCCCTGCTTGGGGCTATCCGTTGTCTGAGCAAGCGCTGAAGGATGCGGGACTAGTCCTATCCCATCTCGGTCACACCGGCAAATCGGCAAAAAGGGAAAGACGCGCGAGTTTTGCCGAACTGGATCTACTACTTGAGCATTTCGTTGGTATCCGCAGAAGGCATCCTAACAGCGTACCGATGCAATACATAGTCCCGTTCGCTATCTTCTCGACTCGGCGTCAGGAGGAGATCGTGACGATCAAGTGGTCGAACTTGGACAAGGACGGATCACGGATATTGGTTCGGGACACGAAACACCCGGGCCAAAAAATCGGCAACGACGTTTGGTGCGACCTTCTCCCAGAAGCCATGCGCATTCTGTCTGCGATCCCACGACGCGAAGGCGAAGACCGAATTTTCCCCCACACCACAGATGCCGTCGGCGCAGCGTTCACGCGCGCATGCAAGTTTCTACAAATTGAAGACTTTAGATTTCACGACCTGCGCCATGAGGGCACTAGCTGGCTGTTCGAGCAAGGTCTGTCGATACCTCGTGTAGCAGCCGTAACCGGACACCGAAGCTGGACAAGCCTGAAGAGGTACACCCATATGCGCCAGACGGGCAATCGATTCGCTGACTGGCCATGGCTAACGAGACTGGCTCCAGCAGGTGAGAACACAGTTCGCGCGGAGTGCCTCACCCAGAACTTAACTTGACATTTTGGGGGCTGGTTAGGCTTTGAGCGATGAAGGATTGCGTGCAACGCCCTTTCCGTTGCACGCTAAAGTCCCAAGCTACCAGCGCATCAACTCGCCCTTCTTCGTCAGCCAAAAACAAGCCCCCAAGGACACAGCGCCCCCACCTCCGCGAGCCTGATCTAGATAGGGCCTAGCGCCAACGAAAATATATTTCACGAACTGCAACATTGGACAGACATCCAACGAAGCAATGAAGCCAACGGCGCATTCTCCCTAATGCTCAGGCGTAACAAGCTCGCCAGAGAGTTACCTATGGCTACTTCTGCGGTCGCTGTTTTGGATAATGCTCCCGGCGCCGCGAGGCGTTAGTGGCGTTTTTACCCGGCACAGACTCAGCGGGAACTGCTTTTTTTGAATTATGCCCAGCCCCATCAAGAGCAGATATATCTTCATGTGGCGCTTTACCTTTATTCTTATTTTTTACTTGAATCACATGCGGCTTTCCACCTCTAAATCTCGGATTTTTGTATCTCTTTCTTTTTGAATTGCTCACCTCAACCACAGATTTTATGATTTTCCCAATATCCAACGCCTTAGCCACACCGGGATTTATCATTAGCACACCAGATGTTTTTATTTTTGGAGAAAGGTTATTCAAAGACCTCTCTCGGTATGACCAATGAAAGAATCGATTTGCATCTTCGACAGTGCTTTCTCTATACCCAATCAGATTGACATCATAAAAAAACTGAAGCAATGCCTCCGGATCACGCAAGTAGTCTCTATTTTGTATGTGCTCACCTTCGGCCCATGTCGAAAATTTCTTAAAATTTGAAGAAAATTCATCAAAACTAAAAGTTGATTTTCCATTGAAATATTGAAAGAACTTTAGGTAA
>Ga0181519_10000394_pt1 | contig 40706 bp, 42 predicted proteins | sample PEATcosm2014_Bin_26_FD_121102 | JGI IMG/M metagenome (GOLD analysis project Ga0181519, IMG submission 121102) | Peatland microbial communities from MTU Mesocosm Facility, Houghton, MI, USA - PEATcosm2014_Bin02_10_metaG | ecosystem: Environmental > Terrestrial > Soil > Wetlands > Peat | place...
CCATGCGCGGCTGGGCTATGATCTGCTGAACAAATCACGCCGCGGCGTGCTCAAGATCGGCGCCACCGTGGCGCTGACCCATCACGAACGCTGGGACGGCGGCGGCTATCCCTATGGGCTAAAGGGCGAAGAGATCAGCGTCTATGGACGGATCGTGGCCGTCGCCGATGTCTATGACGCGTTGGGCAGCCGCCGCTGCTACAAGGCGCCGTGGCCGACCGATCAAATCTTCGAATACCTGGCGGCGCAGCGCGGCCGGCAGTTCGAGCCGCGCATCGTCGACTATCTGCTGGAGCAGGCCGGCGCCTTCTTCCGCATCCGGGCCATGCTCCCGGATGCGGAAGAGTGATGGAAGTGCGCAGACGACCGTGTGCCGGTCGGCCGCACCGAACGCGGCCAGCACCGCCGACCGCGCGCCTGAATCCCTTGCATGCACATCAGCGCCGTCGGCCCGACCGCTGCCGCGGAGCCGAGATCGATGGGTCAGCCAGGCTGCAATGACGTGCATCCTGGGCGCAAGCCCGACCGGCCGGACACCCTATCGCTGACGTTCGGCGAGCCAGCCGATGACGTCCGCGGTCACCTCCGAGCGATTGGTCTCGTTGAACACTTCGTGGCGCGCCCCGGCGTAGAGGCGGTGGCTGATGTGCGTCAGGCCGGCCGCCCGAAAGGCCGCGATCAGCCGCTCGATTGCCTTGACGTCACCGATCACCGGGTCGCGCGTGCCGGCGATCAGCAGGATCGGCAAGCCCTTGGGTATCCGGGCGAGCCGGCCTGCCCGCGCGATCCGGCCGATACCCTGGAGCAGATCGATCCAGAGCTGCGTCGTTGCGGCGAAGCCGCAGAGCGGGTCGGCAATGTACCGATCGACTTCCGCGGGATCGCGGCTAAGCCAGTCGAAGTGCGTGCGGGCGGGCTCGAACGCCCGGTTGAAACTGCCAAAACCCAGCCGGCCGAGGAGCGCGCTGCGGCCGCGCCGACCGAGCCGCAGCCGTTCGAGGCGGGCCGCGAGCAGGGCCATGGCGGCCATCGCCGGCGGCCGGCCGCGCGACCCCGACAGCACGACTCCGGCCAGCGCCGCGCCATGCTCGGCGATGTAGTCCTGCGCCAGCAGTGCACCCATGGAATGACCGAGCAGCACCACGGGTAGCGACGGGTACTCGTCCGCAATCCGTTCCGTGATCCGCCGCAGATCCGCGACGCAGCGCGCCCAGCCGTTGCGCTGCGCAAAGAACCCCAGCCCTTCCTGCGACCGTGCGGTACGGCCATGCCCACGATGGTCATTGGCGTAGACGGCATAGCCGGCGCCGGTCAGCGCTTCGGCCAGGCGGGCATAACGGCCGGCATGCTCGGCCAATCCGTGCGCGATCTGCACGACGCCGCGCGGCGGCGACCAGGGCAGCCAGCGATAGACGAAGAGCTCGGCTCTGTCGACGGCCGGCCCGTCGTCCGAGGGCACCGTAAAGCACGAAGTTTGCACCCGATCCCCCGCTTTTTCGCGCCATAATTCTCCGGTTGCGAAAAAACGCAAAGAAGATTTGCAGAGATCGGAAAATCGTTAGACGCTTCGGAACTTGTTGCATCGCATCTTGTTCTCCGATTTGGCGGTGATCCGAATGTTCGCGGCAGGCCCGGGCCGTCCGTGCAAGTGGCGACGACCGGACCGTTGCGCCTTTCGAGCACGAGGGCGAGAAGCAATGCGGTTTCGATTGCCCTTCCTGGAAAGACGATTGCGTCTGGCGGCGGATGACGGGGCGCCCGACGAGGCGCGCGCCGCGCTGGCGGCGGCAGAGACGGCGCTGGGTATTGCGCGCGCCGCCTATCTCGACCTGGAGGCGGCCGGCCATCCCGGCAAATTGAGCCTGCTGCAAAGCGCGCTCGACCAGGCGCTCCGCCACTACCACGCCGCACGCCAGGCGGTGCGCCTACTGGAGAGCCGCGAGGCCGGTATCCCGCTTTGGCTGGCCTTGACGGATCGACGGCCACGCGGCGCCGAATTGTCGAATGAGTGAGCGGGGCGGCGTCACGGCTGATGCATGCTGCGGTCGAGCGCCGCCTGCCAGATTCCGTCCGCTTTCGCCGCGGTCAGAAATGCATCGACGGCGCTCTTGAACGCGTCGTCCTTCGGCAGCCACCACGCCTTGGTCAGATGCGTGAACGGTGCCGCCACCGTGGCGGCGCAGAGCCGGCCGGGATTGCGCAGCGCCAGCAGATCGACCTCGGCGCCATCGGTCACGAAGACGTCTTCCTCACCCGCGAGCAGTCGTTCCGCTACCGAAACATTGTCGCTTTCGACGGTGATCGGCGCCGAGGCCAGGCGAGCCCGGGCGAAAGCCTCATTGGTGCCGCCGAGATTGACGACGACCCGGACATCCGGCCGGTCGATCGCGTCGAGGGTGATATAGCGGTCCTTATCGGCGCAGCGCACGACCGGCCGCTTGCCGTCTTCGTTGAGCGTCACCGAGAAATCGCCTTGTTGCGCGCGCTCGGGCGTGACGGAGACGCCGCCGACGACCAGGTCGAATCGGCCGGCAGCGAAATCCGCTGCCATCGTCTTCCAGCTCGTCGGCACGATTTCGGCATGCACGCCCAACCGCTCGGCAAAGCCCCGGACGAGCTCGATCTCGGCGCCGGTGTAGCTGCCGTCGGCGGCACGCAGCGCATAGGGACGGTAGTCGCCCGGTGTGCCGACGCGCAGCACACCGGCCGATTCGACGGCATCGAGCGGCCCGGCCGCAGCACAGGCCGGGATCAGCAGCGCCAAGACGGCCCAGGCCTTAAGCACCGGAGCAACTCGGACAATGTGGGTCGCGCGGGATGCGGATGCGGTAGAAGCTGCTGTCGAGCGCCTGGTAGAGCAGCAATGTCCCGGACAGGCTAGTGCCGAGTTCAAGGATCTCCTTCACCACTTCGGTCGCCTGCAAGGTGCCGATCACCCCGGCGACCGCGCCCAGAATGCCGGCCTCTTCACAGCGCGGCGTCGAGCCCGGTGCCGGCGCCTCGGGAAACAGGCAGCGATAGCAGGGATGCGCCGGCCCGGCATGCGGTTTGAACGTCGAGAGCTGGCCTTCGAAACGCAGGAGCGCGCCGGAGACCAGCGGCACTCCGGCACGGATGCAGGCGTCGTTGACCAGGTAGCGCGTCGCGAAATTGTCCGAACCATCGGCGACCAGGTCGTAATCCCGGACCAGCCGATCGACATTCGCAGTGTTCAGCCGTTCCGGATGCAGGTCGACCCGCGTCTCGGGATTGAGCGCGCGGATTGCCGCGGCCGCGCTCTCGACCTTCGGCCGGCCGAGGCGCGGCGTGGTGTGGATGATCTGGCGCTGCAGATTGGACAGGCCGACCGCATCGTCGTCGACGATGCCGAGCGTGCCGATCCCGGACGCCGCCAGATACATCAGCATCGGCGCGCCGAGCCCGCCCGCGCCGATGACAAGCACGCGCGATGCGAGCAACCGCGCCTGACCGTCCTCGCCGATCTCGTCGAGGATCAGATGCCGGGCGTAGCGCTCGATCTGGGCGTCGGTCAGTTCGTCCAAACCGGTCACATGCCCTCGAACAGCGCCGTCGACAGGTAGCGTTCGGCGAAGCTCGGAATGATCGTGACGATCAACTTGCCCGCCATCTCCGGCCGCGCGCCGATCTCGAGCGCCGCAGCGATGGCGGCACCGGAGGAGATGCCGACCGGCAGCCCTTCATGCCTGGCCGCCTCGCGCGCCAGCTTGAACGCGCGGTCGTTCGAAATCCGCACGACGTCGTCGATCAGTTCCCGGTCGAGGATCTTGGGGACGAAGCCGGCCCCGATGCCCTGGATCTTGTGCGGGCCGGGGGCGCCGCCCGAGAGTACCGGGCTGTCTTCAGGCTCGACCGCGACCATGCGCAGGCCCGGTCGGCGGGGTTTCAGGACTTGCGCCACGCCGGTCAGGGTACCGCCGGTGCCGACGCCGCTGATGATGACGTCGACCCGGCCCGCGGTATCCGCCCAAATCTCTTCGGCCGTGGTCGCCCGATGAATCGCCGGATTCGCCGGATTCTCGAATTGCTGCAGGATGATGGCATCGGGCAAGGTGCTCAGCAGCTCTTCGGCGCGGGCGATGGCGCCGCGCATGCCGAGGGACGCCGGGGTCAGCTCCAGCTCGGCGCCGAGCAGCTTCAGCATCTTACGCCGCTCGACCGACATACTGTCCGGCATGGTCAGGATCAGCCGATAGCCTTTGGCCGCGCACACGAAGGCGAGCGCGATGCCGGTATTGCCGGAAGTCGGCTCGACGATGACGGTGCCCGGCTTCAGCCGGCCATCGCGCTCGGCCGCTTCGATCATGGCCTTGCCGATGCGGTCCTTGACCGAGGCAAGCGGGTTGAAGAACTCGCATTTCGCGGTGATGTCGGCCTTGGCCTCGTAAAGCTGGCTCAGCTTCGGCAGGCGGACCAGCGGCGTCGCACCGATCGTATCGAGAATGCTGTCATAGATCTTGCCCCGGAATTCGGGATGCGCGGTCTCGGCGGCCATGCTTCGGGCTCCTTCCTGGATTTACGAATCGACAGCGTAGGTCCGCAATATTACCCGCGCCGATCGCCGGATTCCAGGGCCGCGTCCTGGCCGGGCTGCAGATGGCAGGCGGCGACGCGGAGATCGGGCGCGGCGGAGACCTCGCTTGGATCAGGTGCCGGTCGAGCCGTAGCCGCCGGCACCGCGTCGGCTCGTGGTGCCGAACCGCTCGACCAGCCGGAAGGACGGGCGCTCGATGCGGGTGAAGACCATCTGCGCGATCCGCTGCCCCGGCTCGATGACGATATCGGGCGATCCCGGCGGATTGCGGTTCCAGGCCGAGACGAAGATCTCTCCTTGGTAGTCCGCATCGATCACGCCGACCGCGTTGCCCAGCACCAGGCCTTGAACATGGCCGAGACCCGAGCGCGGATAAATCATCGCGGCCCAGCCGGGATCGCCGATCGATACAGCGATGCCGGACGGCACCAACTGTGCCGGCGCCTGCGCCGAGAGCGCCAGGGGCGCCGCGATGCAGGCATGGAGATCGAGGCCGGCCGCGAGGTCGGAGCCCCAATGCGGGAAGCCCCAGCCGGCGAGGCGCGGATCGAGCCGTTTGAGCTGGACGTCCATCGCGGCCTCGTCAGGACAGCGCCGCAGCCACGCGGTCGGCCAGGCGCGCGGCGACCTCGTCCTTGCTCAGATCGGGCCATTCCTCGACGGCATCCGTGCGGACGAGTTGCACCCGGTTGCGCGTGCCGCCGAAGGTGCCGGTCATGGGCGACACGTCATTCGCCATGATCCAGTCGCAGCCCTTACGCGCAAGCTTGGCCTTAGCATGCTCGACGACATGCTCGGTCTCGGCGGCGAAGCCCACGATCAGGCGCGGCCGAAGCGGCCCGGGACGCGACAAGGTCGCCAGAATGTCGGGGTTTTCCACCAGGTTGAGCGAAGGCGGGGCGCCGCCGGTCTTCTTCAGTTTCTGCCCGGCCGCATCGGCGACGCGCCAATCGGCGACGGCCGCGGCGCAGACGGCGATCTCGACCGGCAGCGCCGCCTGGCACGCCGCCAGCATCTCGCGCGCAGTCTCGATCCGGACGACGCGGGCACCGGGCGGATCGGGCTCATGGCTCGGCCCCGTTACCAGCACCGTGTCGGCGCCGCGCGCGGCCAGCGCCGCGGCGATCGCATGGCCCTGCTTGCCCGAGGAGCGGTTGCCGATGAAGCGGACCGGGTCGATCGGCTCGTAGGTCGGCCCGCTGGTGACCAGCGCCCGCCGGCCGGCGAGGCGCCCGTTGCGGCGGAAAAAATCTTCGATCGCGGCAACGATTTCGAGCGGCTCGGCCATGCGGCCCGGCCCGGTTTCGCCGTCCGCGAGGCTGCCGGCATTCGGGCCGACCTGCAGCACGCCGCGCCGGCGCAGGAGTTCGAGATTGGCCATCGTCGCCGGATGCGCCCACATCATGACGTTCATCGCCGGCGCCACCAGTACCGGCTTGTCGGCGGCCAGCAAGGTCGCGGTCGCCAGATCGCCGGCGAGACCCGCCGCCATGCGCGCCATGAGATCCGCGGTGGCCGGCGCCACCACGATCAGATCGGCCTCGCGCGACAGCCGGATATGGCCCATTTCGGCCTCGTCGGTCAGCGACCAGAGTTCGCTATAGACCTTCTCGCCGGTCAGGCTGCCGACCGAGAGCGGCGTTACGAATTCATGCGCCGCGCGCGTCATGACTGCGCGCACCACGGCACCGCGCTCCTTCAACCGGCGAATCAGGTCGAGCGACTTGTAGGCGGCGATGCCGCCCGCGATGATCAGCAGCAGCTTGCGCTGTTCCAGACTCCGGTTCATGAGCCGGAGCATAGCCGGTTTTACCGGGCGGTCCACCCTTCACCCGGATGGGTCAGCCGGTATGCGGATCGGCGATCTCGCGGTCGAGGCGCGGCGTCAGGCCGGCCCGGTCCTTCGGCTCCCGATCGAAGCGGCTGAGCCCCAGACGATGCGCGACCGCATGGCGGAGCTGCGCATAGCGCTCGCCCAGGCGCCACCGCTCGGCCGGCGCGTCGGGTGCGCGCGCCGCGTAATAGCACCGGGCCAGCGCGTCGTAAGCGTCGGTCTCGAACGGCACGAAGTCGATGGCGCCGGGCGGCTGATCCTCCGGCAGATACATATTGGCGAAAAAATTGCCATAGCCGTAGCGGTGCCGGTCATAGCGCCGGAGCTTGGCCGCGCGCTGCGCCCGGCTGCGCAGGATCCATTCGAAATGCACGAGAAAGCAATCCGGCGGCAGGCGCGACCAGCGATCGATCACAAAGCCGTCGGAATGCATCGCCGCCACGAAAGTCACCTGGTCGGGTCGGAACAGGCGCCAATGGTGATCGGCGCCGTTCCGGCCGGCGCGGTCCATCCAGATTTCCGTGCGCGCCCAGCATAGCGGCCGACCCGGCTCGTACCAGGCCCAGCGGCGCGGAATTGCGACGGATTGCACCGCTTCCGGCGGCTCCGGCCCGCGCAGCCGGGCGAACAGCCGGTCGGATGGGATTTCATCGTCATTGACGAACAAGGCCCAACGTGTCCTGACCACGTCGCGAGTCACGGCGACGATGGCCTCGGTGAACTTGAACGGCGCGATGTCGATGATCGGCGCCCCGGCCCGCTCCGCGATCGCCCGCGCGCCGTCGCGCGTGCGCGAATCCAGGAACAAGGTCGGCGTTACGCCGTGCGCCCGGTAGTGGTCGAGCAACGGGCCGATCCAGGCGGCGCTGTCGCGCGTCGGGATCACCAGCGTGTACCACGGCGCCGCGTTCGGCGGGGCGAGCCCGGGCATGCTCTAGCGCGGCCGCTCGTTCCAGGCCTGCTGCATGCGGGCGGCGAGGCCGGCCGGGTCGGTGCGGCTGGCGTGCCAGATCTCGTCGGCGCGGGCATCGGCACGGACATGGTCCTGGCCGGTGCGGATGCCGTCGAGCGTCCGTTCCGCGACTTGCCGCGGCGAGGTCTTCGGAGCGCGGACGGCGGAAGCCATGTCGGTGTCGATGAAGCCGGCATAGACGGCGACCACCTGCGTGCCCTGCGCCTTGAGTTCGATGCGCGCCCCCTCGGTCACCGCCAGCGCCGCGTGCTTCGAGGCGCAATAGGTCGCGTTCGCCGGGTTGACGAACCAGCTGACGACCGAAAGCATATTCGCGATGGCGCCGCCGCCGTTCCGCGCCAGCACGGGCGCGAAGGCGCGGATCATGGCGAGGACGCCGAAGACATTGACCTCCATCTCGCGCCGCATCGCTGCCTCCGAGCCGGGCGCCAGCATCGAGCTGAACTCGAGGATTCCGGCATTGTTGATCAGCAGATCGATGTCGCCGCAGCGCACCGCCGCCGCCGCGACCGACGCGGCATCGGTGACGTCGAGCCTGACCGGCACGAGACGGGAATCGGCGACGCCGGATGGATCGCGTGCGCCGGCATAGACCTTGTTGGCGCCGGCGCCCAACAGCGCTTCACAATAGGCCTTGCCCAGACCGCGATTGGCGCCGGTCACGAGCGCAGTGCAGCCTTCGATCTCCATGTCGGATCCTCCGCCGGTCACAGCCTCTCCCGGCCGCAGCCCGGCAGGATACCGCGTTCGAGCACAGGGTGAATACCCGCAGAATCGGTCGAGACTGCGGCACGCGGGCACGGTGCGGCCCGCTCGGTGGGACAATTTCGGCGCAGCTTTATGGAGGCAGCTAAATTTTATTGAAGAATTTTGAATCTTAGCGATTTTGCTGACATCAAGCTTAAGGAACCGAACCCGCAGAACGCGCGTTCGCGCTACTTTCTGCGCGTAGTCGGCGGCTCGGTGAGTCGTCGAGACTGCTCCCTTCTGCAAGCGCAGCACGTTACCCTATCTCGCGCGGACGTTTCCCGCCAAGCGTCCGCGCGAGCCCCTGTCTGCGGCCCGGTCTCGACGATGCGGCGGCACATCCCGCCGCTCTCGCCTCATTCGAGCATGCCGCAACCCCTCGCTTCAATAAGCGACACCAATACTCCGACACGAGCGCGTCATCCGCCGCTCAAGCGGTTTCAGAACGCCCGAATTTCGGCTAAGGTCGGATAAGTCCACCGCGAATGGCAGCGTCGGTTTCTCGTCGGGGTGGCAGGGTTAGGTTTCGTACGCCTTCGGCGTCACACACCGGAAAGCGATCGGCCCGGAGGTCCGCGGGGGGATGGTGTCGCAGATTGGGGCTCTTGCCGCTGTCGTCCTGGGTTGCGGCGCCGCGTCGGCCGCCGCGGCGCAGACGCTGACTTCCTTCCCGATTCCAACGCGGGGCGCGGCACCCGGCGGCATCGCGACCGGCGCCGACGGCAATCTCTGGTTCACCGAGAGCGTCGGCAACAAGATCGGCCGGCTGACCCCGGGCGGGAGCCTTTCGGAATTCGACGTGCCCACGCCGGCCGCCGCACCGGGGCAGATAACCGCCGGGCCGGACGGCGCGCTCTGGTTTATCGAAACGGCGGCCAACAAGATCGGCCGGATCACGGTCGCGGGCAGCTTCAGCGAGTTCGCCCTGCCGGCGGCAACCGCTCGGCCGCTGCAGCTGACCCCGGGCATCACGGCCGGCCCCGACGGCAACATATGGTTCACGTCGATCGACGGCCTCGATATCGGGCGGATCACGCCGGGCGGGACGATCACCGAGTTTCCCATCACCGGCCTGCTGACCGGCGCCGGCGCGATCACTGCCGGCCCTGACGGGAATCTCTGGTTTGTGGCCGGCGACGCCGTCGGCGTTGCCACCACCGCCGGCTCGATCAAGCTCTTCTTCGATTTCGGCACGGACCCGGTACTCGACGGCATCGCCGCCGGGTCGGACGGCGCCCTGTGGTTCACTGAAACCAATGGCGGGCTGATCGGCCGCATCACGACGGCGGGCGTACTGAGCCAGGTGCCGGTGCCGACCGCGACCGATACGCTGGAAGCGATGCTCGCCGGGCCGGACGGCGCGCTTTGGTTCTTCGAGAATCTCAGCACCGGCGGCAATCTGCGGCGGCTGACGACAGGCGGGGCGGTGACGTCGCTCACGGTGACGACCGCGACGACGACGGTGCCCGCGATGACCGTCGGCCCGGACGGCGCGTTCTGGCTGGCGCTCGCCGCGACCGACCAGATTCTCAGGGTCGAACCCAATGATGCCGGTGTCGTATTGAACGCCGCGGTGCTGCCGGCAAGCCGCTCGATCGAGATCGGCAAGACCGCGACCGCCTTCGCCACGGTGATCAACAGCGGCAAGACCGCCGCCACGGGTTGCCTGGTCGCGCCGATCACGGCAGTGCCGGCCGAATTCAGCTTCCAGACCACCAACCCGCAGACCAACGCGCTGACCGGACGCCCCGACACGCCGGTCGCCATCGCCGCCGGCGGAGAGCAGAGCTTTCTTGTGTCGTTCACCGCGACGTCGGCGTTCCCGCCGACCCCGGTGGCGCTGGGCTTCTCCTGCGCCAACGGCAATGCCGCCGCCATCGCACCCGGGCTCGATACGCTGCTGCTCGCCGCGTCGGCCACGCCGGAGCCGGATCTGGTGGCGCTGGCGGCGACCGGCGGCGGCAACGGCATCGTCGAGATCCCGGGCGCGGACGGGACCGGCGCCTTTGCCGTCGCGGTCGCCGATGTCGGCGCCGGCGGCGGCATCACCGTCACCGCCGATACCGGTACGGCCGTCCTGCCGCTGACCCTGTCGCTCTGCCTGACCGATCCGGTCAGCGGCCAATGCCGAGCGGCGCCGGCCGCCAGCGTGGTGCATGCGGTGACAGCCGGCGGCACGCCGACATTCTCGGTCTTCGCCGCCGCCTCCGGCAAGATCCCGCAGGCACCGGCGGCCAACCGCATCTTCGTCCGGTTCAAGGATACGAGCGACACCATTCGCGGCGAAACCAGCGTCGCCGTCGAGACGCAATAACCTCCCAGCCGCCTGCTCATTTCGGCGCCGGCGCGGCCTGTCGGACGGCCAGCGCCTTCTGCAGGGCATCCTGGCAACCCGGTGAAACATCGGCAGCGTGGTCGCGCAGGCAGCCGATGATGCGGCCGCCGCCCGGGTGCAGGCCGGCGCAGAGACGCTGTACGTCGCCGCGGCACTGGCCGAACACCGCGGTCGGCGGCATCGCAGGCGTAGCGTCCTGCGCGGCGGCCGAAAGGGGGGCGAGCAGGAGGACGGAGAGCGCGCGGCGGATCGACATGGAAATATTCGACATCTGGGGACAATCCTTCGGTTTCGGGAAGGGAAGAGGCGAGGTCGTCATGGCGCCGGCTCGGTCGCGCCGGGCGGCCCGAACAGGATACGCAAGCGCTGGCGCCAGCCCTCGGCACCCCAGAAATCCCGCAGCAAGCTCCACCATTCCGCGAACGCAATGCGCAACGGATTGAAGGATGGCGTGCCGCCGACGACGCCGTAGCGCAGTGCCTCGTCTGCCGGAGCCGCGGCCAAAGTGCCGAACAGACGGTCGAACACGATGAGAATGCCGCCATAGTTGTGGTCGAGACAGGCAGCATTCGAAGCGTGATGGACGCGATGGTGCTGCGGCGTGTTGAGCACCCATTCCAGCGGGCCGAGCGCCGGGACGAGTTCGGTATGCAGGAAGAACTGATAGGCGAGATTGACCGCGAACAGGGCGGCAAGCGCGGCCGGGCTGAAGCCCAGCCAGACAAGCGGCAGAAAGAACAGAAAACTGCCGGAGAGCACGCCGGTCCAGCCGAGCCGGATCGCGGCGGTCAGGTTCATCTGCGTCGCCGAATGATGGACGGCATGGGTGGCCCACATCCAGCGAATGCGATGCGTTGCCCGGTGGTACCAGTAATAGGCAAATTCAAAGCCGAGAATGAGGAAGATGAGCGCCGGGGCGCTCATCGGGTCGAAGTGGAACAGCCGGTGGTCGTAGAGAAAGACCGCCGGCCCGGCGGCCAGCGCGGCCTCGATGCCGCGGATCAGCGATCGGCCGAGCGCGACGCCGAGCGACGCCGTGCTCTCCCGCCAATCATGGGTCCGGTGGCCGGCCAGGCGGCCCAGCCAGTATTCGAATGCCATCAGCCCAAGCACGACCGCACCGAAGAGCAGGTGCGGCGATGCGCCGAGCGCGAAGGATCGTGACATCGCCATGCATCCCTATGATCGATCAGTTCGGCGTGGCAGAGGTCGAGCCGCTGCGGGTGGCGCTGCGTCCTTGCGGGCCGGTGAAGGTCCCGGTCGAGCTGCAGGTACCGCCGGCGCATTGGCCGGCGCTTTGACGGCCGGCGACGCCGCCCTTGGGTCCGGTGACGGTCGCGGTCGAGCTGCACGCGCCGCCGGCGCAATGAGTCGCGCCTTGGCGCGTCGTGACCCCACCATTCGGCCCGGTGAAGGTCCCGGTCGAGCTGCAGGTGCCGCCGGCGCATTGCGTCGTGCCCTGATGCGACACGCTCTTGCCGTTCGGCCCGGTGGCGCTGCCTTGGCGGGTGCAGGTGCCGCCGGAACAGCTGCCGCTGCTCTGCGTCGTGACCGTGCCACGGGGCGTCGCGATGCTGCCCTGATGACTCCAGCCGCGCGCCTCCGCGGCGCCGGCAGCGGCGAAGGACAGCAGGACGGCGAATGTCGAGGCGACGAGAATCTTGTGCATGTTTGCTGATCTCCTATGCGGCGCATGGCCGGTACGGGAGAACGATGCAGCCGCTCTGTCAGCGCTCTTTGACTGGCCGGAAATGATTGATATCAATTGGTCAGCGCGATGTAACAGCCTGTAACGCGGTCCGTAAGCGGCTTGCGGGACGCGCCCTAATGACCGACAAGAGAGCATGCCGAGCGCCGCCGCCAACATCCTTGTCGTCGAGGACGATCCCGATATTCGCCGACTCGTCGGCGAATTGCTCGGCCGCGAGGGGTTTGCCGTCGAGATGGCCGAGGATGCCGCGGCGATGGACGGGGTGCTGACCCGCCTCCGCCCGGATCTGGTCATTCTCGATCTGATGCTGCCCGGCGAGGACGGGCTATCGATCTGCCGCCGCCTGCGCACGGATGTCGCGGTGCCGATCCTGATGCTGTCGGCCAAGAGCGACGAGATCGACCGCGTGGTCGGGCTGGAGATGGGTGCCGACGACTATCTGGTTAAGCCGTTCGGGCCGCGCGAATTGCTGGCGCGGGTGCGGGCCGTGCTGCGGCGCAGCCAGGCGCCGGCAGTGCGCGCCGTCAGTCGGCGCTTTGCCTTCGAGGGCTTCATCATCGATCTCGACGCCCGCCAACTCACCGATGCGGCGGCGACGCCCATCGCGCTGACCAGCGCGGAATTCGACTTGCTTGCCTGTTTCGTGCAGCGGCCGCGCCGGATGCTGAGCCGCGATCAGATCCTCGACTGGACGCGGGGCCGCGCGGCGGATCCCTTCGATCGCACCATCGACATGCTGACCTCGCGCTTGCGCAAGAAGCTGGAGACGGCCAGCCCCGGCTCGGCGCTGATCAGCACCGTGCGCAATGGCGGTTATCTGTTCACGGCGCATGTCAAGCCGGTCACGTGATGCGCCGCCTGACTTTGGCGACGCGGATCGCGCTGATCATCATCGTCGCGCTGACGTCGATCTGGATCGTCCTGCTCACACTCTATTTCCTGTCCCATGCGCCCGATGATTCGGGTGCCCGCCCGGCGCCCGCGCGACTGGCGGCGCTCGCCCACCTGGTCGACGCGACCCCGCCGGATGCGCGTCGCCTGCTGCTCGCCGCCGCCGGTTCCGCCCTCTTCGCCGTTAAGATCGAATCGCCCATGGCCTATGATGTGCCCGCCCGGCCGGCACCGCTCGACCCGCAGCTGGTTGAGCTCTACCGCTCCGCACTCAAGGGCCGTTCGCTCTCCATTACGTCGCCGCCGGCGCCCCGAGGCGCCTGGCTGTTCTCCCGATTTCTCGTCAATCCGCGCAATGCGCTGGAATTCCGCATCGGCCTCGGATCGGGCGAGACGCTGGTCGTCGATACGCATAATCCGATCCTGATGACGCCCGAAGGCGTCCCGGCCGGCATCGGCGCCGGCCTGTTCGGCACGATCGTGGCGCTGGTGGCGCTGATGATCCTGCAGCGCGAAACCCGCCCGTTGTCGCAGTTGGCCGAGGCGGTCGACCGCCTCGACCTTTCGGGCGAATTCGTCGCGATCCCGGAGGCGCGCCGCAGCGCGCCGGAAATCAAGGCGCTGGCACGGGCGTTCAACCGCCTGCAACAGCGGCTGGCGGCGCTGCTCAAGGCACGCATGGCGATGCTGGGCGGGATCTCGCACGATGTCCGCACCTTCGCGACGCGGTTACGGCTGCGGCTCGACCTCATTCCCGACGCGGTCGAGCGCGATCGGGCGATCGCCGACATCGCCGACATGATCCGCCTGCTCGACGACGCGCTGCTCGCCAGCCGCGCCGGCGCCGGCGAATTGGCGCAGGAACTGGTCGAACTGGACGAGATCCTCGGCGCGGACGTGGCCGACCGACAGGCGCAAGGTGCGCCGGTCTCCCTGTCGGTCGCACCCGAAGCGGCCGGCGCCGCGCTGCTGGGCGACCGTCTTGCGCTGCGCCGGATCGCCGGCAATCTCATCGACAACGGGCTGAAATATGGCGGTCGCGTCGAAGCCGCTCTGAGCGTCGAAGGATCGAGCCTGATGCTGACCGTCGACGATGACGGGCCGGGCATCCCGCCGGACCGCCGCGAAATGCTGCTCGAACCCTTTATCCGGCTGGAAACCTCGCGCAATCGCCGCACCGGCGGCGCCGGGCTTGGCCTCGCCGTGGTGCGCAATCTGGCCGAAGGCATGGGCGGCGCCGTCGTAATAACTGAGGCACCGCTCGGCGGTGCGCGGATCATGGTCCGGCTGCCGCTGTTTCGACCGGCTTGACCGAGGTCATCCGGGATCCGGCCGGCGCTGGGGGCGGGGCGCCGGCCGGGTCGACGGGCTTAAGCGCTTACGACTTCGGCGTGGGGGCCGCGGGCGCCGGGGTGGCGGGCTTGGCGGCGACTGGTTCGAGCTTGCTGTCCACCTTCTTGCTGTCGACATGCGCGTCCGGCTTGGTCACCGGCTTCACCGCCGCATCGGTCTTGATAGCGGTATCGGTCTTGGCCATCGCCGCCGGCGCAACCGGAGCCGTCATCGTCGGCTGCGGCGCCGGCGTCTGGACGGTCGTGGTCTGGGCGAAGGCCAGGACCGGAGCGAGGGCCACGGCACCGGCGAACAGCAAGGTCTTGAGCTTGGCAACCATGATTTAGTTCCGTTCGTTTCTCAGTCGTCTCGGGGGTGAGACGCCTAGATAACGGGTGGCCGGAAACCCGCAGTCCGCGGCGAACCGAGGGTATTGTCGTGGCGGGATTGCGGCGCGCTTCAAAGATTTGCCATGATTGGCCGGTGCTCGGATATGAAGTGCCCCGGCAGCGGCCGGCGCATGGCGCTTGACTCCCCACCGATCGCTGCCCTATTCATCTTCCCCCGCTACGGCCTTGCCGTGCCGGGGTCAAAGGCGCCTTCCCAGGGAGGTGCCTCGCCAGTCCGCGAGTGTCGCGCACTGGCCTTTTTTGTTTTGCCCGCACGGGCAGGTGAGGACCGATGTTCGAGAGCTTGACCGAACGGCTCGGCGATGTCTTCGACCGGCTGCGCAAGCGCGGCGCGCTGAGCGAGGCCGATGTCACGGCAGCGCTGCGCGAAGTACGCGTGGCGCTGCTCGAAGCGGATGTCGCGCTGCCGGTGGTCAAGGATTTCATCAACGCCGTCCGCGATAAGGCGATCGGCCAGGACGTCATCCGCTCGGTCACGCCGGGCCAGATGGTGATCAAGATCGTTCATGATCACCTGGTCGAGATGCTGGGCGCGGAAGCGTCCGATCTCAGCCTTCGCGCGACGCCGCCGGTGCCGATCCTGATGGTCGGACTGCAAGGCTCCGGCAAGACCACGACCACAGGCAAGATCGCCCTCCGCCTCAAGAACCGCGAGCGCAAGAAGGTGCTGATGGCGTCGCTCGACGTCCATCGCCCGGCCGCGCAGGAGCAGCTCGCGATTCTCGGCCGCCAGATCCAGGTCGACACCTTGCCGATCGTCGCCGGCCAGAACCCGGTCGAGATCGCCGAGCGCGCGCTGCAGACCGGGCGGCTCCAGGGCTATGACGTGGTCATGCTCGACACGGCCGGCCGCCTCCATATCGACGAGGCGCTGATGCTCGAAGTCGCGGCGGTGCGCGACCTCGTCAAGCCGCACGAGACATTGCTGGTCGCCGACGCCATGACCGGCCAGGACGCGATCAACGTCGCCAAGAGCTTCAATGAACGGGTCGGCATCACCGGCGTCGTGCTGACCCGGATCGACGGCGATGCGCGCGGCGGTGCGGCGCTCTCGATCCGCGCCGTCACCGGCAAGCCGATCAAACTTCTGGGCACCGGCGAGAAGCTCGAGGCGCTCGAAACCTTCCATCCCGACCGCATCGCCGGCCGCATTCTCGGCATGGGCGACGTCGTCAGCCTGGTCGAGAAGGCGGCCGAGACGGTCGATCAGCAGGAAGCCGAAAAACTCGCCGCCAAGCTGGCCAAGGGCAATTTCGATCTGGACGATCTGGCCGCGCAGTTGAAGCAGTTGCGCAAGATGGGCGGCATGGCCGGCATGATGGGCCTGCTGCCCGGCATGGGCAAGATCAAGAAACAGATCAACGAGGCCAATATCGACGACAGGATGATCAAGCGCCAGGAGGCGATCATTTCGTCGATGACCAAGGAAGAGCGCAAGAATCCGAAGCTGATGAATGCCTCGCGCCGGCGCCGCATCGCGTCTGGCTCCGGCACCAGCGTGCAGGACGTCAACCGGTTGCTGAAGCAGCACCAGGATATGGCGGACATGATGAAGAAAGTTTCCAAGATGGGCAAGAAAGGCATGCTGCGCCAAGGTCTTGCCGGACTCTTGCCGGGCGGCGGCAACCCGTTCGCCCGTTGAATTCCCCCGAAATGATCATCCAGATTCCCTGAGAGAAGGATCGTAAATGTCCCTGAAAATCCGCCTGTCGCGCGGCGGCGCCAAGAAGCGGCCGTTCTATTCGATCGTGATCGCGGATGCCCGCAGCCCACGCGACGGCCGCTTCATCGAGCGGGTCGGAACCTATAACCCGATGGTCGAGAAGACCCATCCCGAACGGCTGACGCTGAAGACCGAGCGGCTGAAGCATTGGCTGTCGGTCGGCGCCGAACCGACCGACCGGGTCGCCCGGTTCCTCGGCGATGCCGAACTCATTCCGGCGCGCGCGCAGCGCCCGACGCCGGTCAAATCCGCCCCGGGACAGAAGGCCCAGGAGCGCGCCAAGGCCCGCGCCGCCAAGGCCGGCGCCGTGGCCGAGTAACGAGGCGTCAGGCAACCAGGCAATCCGCCGATGGCCTCCTCCGATACCGCTGCGAAGCGCCTGTGCGTGGGCGTCGTCACCGGGCCGCACGGCATCCGGGGCGCCGTGCGCGTCAAGAGCTTCACCGCCGATCCGGCGGATCTCGACGCTTACGGTCCGCTCAGCGACGAAGCGGGGACGCGGCGCTTTCAGCTGCGCGTGATCGGCCAGCTGAAGGGCGTGGTGCTGGCCGAATTCGCCGGCGTCGGCGATCGCAATGCCGCCGAGGCGTTGAAGGGCCTGCTGCTCTATCTCGGCCGCGATCAGCTACCGCCGCCGCAAGAGGACGAGTTCTACCATGCCGATCTGATCGGCCTGTCGGCCCGGCTTGCCGACGGCACGGTGCTGGGCCGGGTGGCCGGGCTCTACGATTTCGGCGCCGGCGAATCGGTCGAGATCACCGGACCGAAGGGTGAGACCGTACTGGTCCCATTCACCAAGGCAGCCGTTCCGGAGATCGATCTGGCCGCCGGGACCCTGACCGTCGTCCCGCCTGCCGGCCTCTTCGAGCGTCCGGCACCGCCGGCCTCGCTCGAAGAGCAGGAAGCGGCAGCCGCCGAAGCGTTGCATGGAGCGGCGCCATGACCTGGCAAGCCACGGTGCTGACCTTGTTCCCGGAGATGCTGCCGGGGCCGCTCGGCCTGTCGCTGGCCGGCAAGGCGCTGCGCAGCGGCGTCTGGTCGCTCGACCTGATCGATATCCGCGACTTCGCGACCGATCCGCATCGCAGCGTCGACGATGCGCCCTTCGGCGGCGGGCCGGGCATGGTCCTGCGCCCCGATATCGTCGATGCCGCATTGGCGGCGCAGACAAGGCCGGGGCCGCGGATCTATCTCAGCCCGCGCGGCCGGGTGCTCGACCAGGAGCGCGTCCGGGAACTGGCCGCGGGGCCGGGGCCCGTGCTGCTGTGCGGCCGGTTCGAAGGGCTGGACGAGCGGGTCATCGCCGAACGGCAACTGGAAGAGATCAGCCTCGGCGATTTCGTGCTGTCGGGCGGCGAGCCGGCGGCGATTGCCCTCCTCGACGCCTGTGTCCGCCTGCTGCCCGGCGTCGTCGGCGCGGCCGAGACCCTCGCCGAGGAGAGCTTCGAGGCGGGGCTCCTCGAATATCCGCATTATACGCGGCCGCCGGTCTGGCACGGCCGCGCGGTGCCCGAGATCCTGCTGTCCGGCAATCATGCCAAGATCAAGGACTGGCGGCGGCAAGAGGCGGAAGCGGCGACGCGCGCGCGCCGGCCCGACCTTTGGGACCGCCACCTCGCCCGGAACACGACCACGACCCAATCATCGAATGCGCGACCGGTGAACGTGCCGGCGCACACCAGGAAAGAGGTGCTGAAATGAACCTTCTGCAACAATTCGAGCAGGAGCAGGTCGACAAGCTCGTCGCCGAGCGCGGCGTGCCGGATTTCCGACCGGGCGATACCGTCAAGGTCAGCGTCAAGGTCGTCGAAGGCGACCGCGAGCGCATCCAGGCTTTCGAAGGCGTCTGCATCGCCCGCAAGAATGCCGGGATCAACTCCAATTTTACGCTGCGCAAGATCTCGTACGGCGAAGGCGTCGAGCGTATCTTCCCGCTCTATTCGCCGCGCCTGACCGCGATCGAAGTGATTCGCCACGGCGATGTCCGCCGCGCCAAGCTGTATTATCTGCGCGAGCGCCGCGGCAAGTCGGCCCGTATCGCCGAGCGGGCGCGCGTGACGCCGGGTGCCGCCGACTAAGCAGCCGGCCAGCGGGGCGGGCATCCTGCTTGCCCCACTCGCTTACGCCGTTTCGTCGAGGGCGGGTCCGCTGCAAGCCGACCCGGCACCAAGCCGCAATCCCGCCGAACAGGGAGGCGCCGATGAAAGCCGCAGTGTTCCACGGGGCGGGCAAGCCGCTGGCGATCGAGACCGTGCCTGATCCGGCGCCTGGACCCGGCGACCTGATCCTCAGGGTCACGGCCTGCGGCATCTGCGGCTCCGATCTGCATTTCGCCGATCTGCATGATGCGACCGGCGGCGTGAAGCCGTTACCCGACGGCACGGTCATGGGCCACGAATTCGCCGGCGAGGTCGTGGCCGCCGGCGGCGCGGTCCAGGAAGGCTGGGCGATCGGCACGCGCGTGACGGCAATGCCGGCGATCGGCTGCGGCAGGTGCCTCGCCTGCCTCTCCGGCAAGGGCATGCGCTGCACATCCGGTCAGGCGATCGGCCTGGGCGTGCTCGCCGGCGGCTATGCCGAATATGTCCGGGTCGGCGCCTTCGAGAGCTTCCGCCTGCCGGACGCCGTCGACGACCACGCCGGCGCCATGGTCGAGCCGCTGGCGGTCGGGTTGCACGCCGTCAACGCCGCGCGGATCCAGCCCGGCGAGTCGGTGCTGGTGATCGGCGCCGGGCCGATCGGCCTCGCGGTTGCGGCTTGGTGCCGGTTCTTCGGCGCGCGCCACGTGCTGGTCAGCGACCTGGTCAAGTCCCGCCTCGACCGCGCCGCCGATTTCGGCGCGACCGGCTGCATCGAGGCCGATCATGAAGAAGTCGTGCCGCGCAGCATCCAACTGGCCGGGGAGCGGCCCGGCATCGTTTTCGACTGTGTCGGCGTGCCCGGCAGCCAGCAATTGGCGATGCATTACGCCCCGGTCGATGGCAGGGTCGTCGTGGTCGGCGTGTGCATGCAGGCCGATCGGCTGCTGCCGATCGTCGGCATCGGCAAGGAGCTGCAGGTAAATTACGTCCTGGCCTATCGGCTGCAGGATTTCGCCTTCGCGGTGCAGATGCTGGCGGCCGGACGGATCGATCCGCGGCCGATGCTGTCCGGCACCGTCGCATTCGATGCTTTCCCCCAGACCTTCGAGTCCCTCAAGACCTCGAAGCGGGACTGCAAAGTCCTCCTGCAGCCTTAGCCGATCAGCGCCGTCCGCCGCCGACCGGTGCGGAACCGCGCGGTGCGACAGCGCGCGCCGCAGATCCGGCGCCACTCGGCTGGACAGATCTGGCCGGCGGCGCGACGAAACCGGTCCGCATCACCTGCGGCGCCCGGTAGCCCGGCATCTGGTAGCGGATCGGCGGCGCGCCGCGCGGCACCGCCACGGCAGGCGGACGCCCTGCCGGCGGACGCGCCTGCTGCTGTCCGGGTGCTTGCCCGTTCGGCGCGACACGCTGCGGCTGGCCCTGCGCCATCCCCTGCGGGGCGGCGGCCTGCGGCGACGCCGGTCTCTGCCCCTCCGGCATTTGACGCTCCGGCATCGGGCGCTCGGCCGGCAGTGCGCGTTCGAAACGCTGCGGCGCGGACCATTGCGCCTGGCCGGGGCTCTGCGCCTGACCCGGCAGCCGGCCCGCCATGGGCGGGCGGAACAGCCGCTGCGGCTCGTCGCCGGCCGCGCCGAATTGGCCCGTCGCCGGCGCGGTCGCCGGGCGCTGGATCAGCCGTTCCGGCTGAAAGCGCTGCCGCAGTTGCAGGTCATTATAGGCGACGCCGCGCCGGTGCGCCGGGTCATGCTCCCAGTGATCGCCACCGGTCCCCGCGTGGCGCGGATCCAGCGTGGCGATCCGGCCGCGATCCCGATCGATGAAATGATGGCGCCAATCGAAATGCCCCCAGAAGAAGATCGGCGAGTAGATGATAATCGGCGGCCCGTAATACCAGCCATTGTCGTAGCCACCGAAATCATCGGGGCTGTAGGCGCCGAGCGGCATGGGCGGCGACTGCGGATAGGGCCAATCGCCATAGACCGACGGATCATAGGCCGGAACCGAGACCGATTGCGGATCGCTCGGCTGGATTTCGACCAAGCTGCCGTCGGAGGTCACGGTCTGCTGCGCGCCCGACGTCAGCCCGCCGGTCACCGACGCTTGGCGACGCAGCATCTGCACCGTGTCCATCACCTGATCCTGCTCGCTTAGGAAGGCGTCGCCGATCTGCTGCGTCCAGTCGAGCTGGCTGTCCATCATCTTCAGGATCGGCGGAAACGGCACCAGCGATTTGACGCTCGGGTCCCAATCCTTCTGCTGCAGCGCCGCGACGAGCGCGTCGCCGGTGAGTTCGGCATTGCCGGGCTGGGTCAGCCAGCGATCGGCGTCGACCACCTCGAGCGGATAGGTCGCCGCCGTGAAAATATTGGCCAGGAGCTGGTCCGGATAGAGCGCCACCGGCGCCAGAATTGAGGCCAGCCGGGCCGAGTCGGGTGCCGGCACCGCCGCCGACTGGTCCACCGCCGGCGCCCCATCCGCCGGTGCGGACACGCCCGCCACGTCCTCTATCGGCAGGTCCTGGGCCAGCGCCTGGGCCGCGCCGGCCGCCGGCCCGAGCAGGATCATCGCCGCCAATGTCCGCAACCCCATCCTGATCATGATCCGGCCCTCGTCGGTGCGGTAGGCGCACACATTCCCTACATAAACGGAATCGGCGTGCTCGGCATTCCCTACCAGCCCCCGCGACGAAAATGACACAAGAGCCCGGCAATGCCCGTCCCGCGGCGCGGTTGCGGGCCGATGGCCAACATCGCCGCCGCCGTGCTACACCGGTGGCGCCGGAATGGCGCAATCGGGAGTGGATTATGCGGAAGCTTGCATTTTTGATCGTCGCCATCGTCGTCGTCATCGGCGTCGGGGTGTACGGCTATTTGTCCCTGTCACCCAAGATCGAACAAGCGGCGCAGAACCTTTCCGCCGGCGTCAAGCAAGACGCCAAGACGGCGATCGACAAGGCGCTGCAGAAGCTGCCGCCGGACTGGACCGTGACATACAAGGATCTCGATCTCAGCCTTGCGGGGCGGAGCATCGCCATCAAGGGGATCGAGGTGCATGGCACCGGATCGATCAAGCTCGACGGCACGATCGACGAAATCGACATTGCCAACCCGGACCTTGATCTCGACAAGTCCTGGGCGGCGGCTTCCGTCAATCCGGCAAGCCTGCCGCCGGATCAGGCGATCCCGGTTGCCGACCGGATCACGGTGAAAGGCCTGACCGTCCACGCCGACAAGGCGGAAATCAAATCCGGCTCGCTCGATCTCAGCGGCCTGAAGCTCTACCCCTGGGCGCTGCTGCATGACGGCGTTCCGAGCCTCAACCTGCTCATCACACAACTGCAATACCCGGCGGCGGCGACCAAGCCGGATGACGCGCTGGCCCTCCTGCGCCTGGATGCCGCCTTCATTCTGGGCATCGGCTATGATTCGTATGAGGCCAAGGATTTGACCGCGACGGTGAATCTGCCCCCCGCCGAGGGCATGCCGGCAAAGATCAGCTACGTTGTGGCGTCGGCCGGCGCCAAAGGCATCGACCGCGGCAACTTCGTCAGCGGAACGGCCGACAACATCACCTTCGACGGCGCCCCGGCCGCCAGCGGCAAGATCGCCCATGTCGGTATCAGCGGCATCGAGACGCGGACCACCTTCACCAAACTGCTGACGTCACCGACCATCGATCCGTCCGTCATCGACGGTTTGGCGCTCGGCAAGCTGGAATATACCGGCATGTCGGTCACCGTGCCGGAGAAACCCCCCGTGACGCTGGGCAGCATCAGCATCTCGAATTGGGCCTTTGCCCATGGCCTGCCGGTTTCCGGCGAGTTCGCGGTCACCGGCCTCAAGGTGACGAAGGCGCAGGTCACCGATCCGCAGGCGCTCGACGCCTTCAACAAGCTCGGTCTCGACACGCTCACGCTCAGCGTCGGCGCCGGATATAAATGGGATGTCGACAAGAAGACGGCGGCCCTCAAGGAAGTCAGCTTCAAGGTCGACGAACTCGGCGCGCTGATCCTGTCGGCCGATCTCGGCGGCATCGAGGCGGCGGATACGGTCGACAAGACGGGGCTCTTGAGTCACGCCGTGCTGCGCTACAACGACGCCTCGCTCACCGGGCGGGCGCTGAAGATGGGGGCCGCGCAATCCGGCGCCGATGCCGACACCTTCCTCAAGCAAGTGAAGGCGATCGTCCAGGTCCAGGGCATGGCGCTCGGCAACAGCGCCGGCATCAAGGCGGCAACCAACGCCGTGAACAGCTTCGTCGCCGATCCGCACAATCTGACGATCGAGCTGGCGCCGTCGCAGCCGCTGGCCTTCTCCGGGCTCGACGCGATCGAAAAACTCCCGCCGCCGCAAATCTTCGACAAGCTCGGGGTGAAGGTCACGGCCAACCAGTAAAGACGGCCGTCAGGGCGGGGCTGAGGCCGCGCGGGCAGCAGCCCTGCTCAAATTCCGCTTGTCGCCGATGCCCCGCGCGTATCATCGGGAGCCCCGCATGGCAAACGCCGTGCGGGTCTGGCTGAAGGACGAGGGTTCGATCGTGGTGCCACCGCGGACGCTTTTCGACAAGATCTGGGACGCTCATCTCATCGACCGGCAGGCGGACGGCGCCTGCCTCCTCTATATCGACCGGCATCTCGTCCATGAGGTGACGAGCCCGCAAGCCTTCGAGGGCTTGCGCCTCGCCGGCCGGACAGTCCGGCGGCCGGACGCCACTTTGGCCGTGGCCGACCACAACGTGCCGACCACCGATCGCAGCGCCGGCATCGCCGACCCGGAATCGCGCCTCCAGGTCGAGACCCTGGAGCGCAACGCCAAGGCCAGCGGCATTCAATATTTCGGCATGGACGACATCCGCCAGGGCATCGTTCATATCGTCGGACCGGAACAGGGCCTGACCCTGCCCGGCATCACCCTGGTCTGCGGCGACAGCCACACGGCAACCCATGGCGCCTTCGGCGCGCTCGCCTTCGGCATCGGCACCTCCGAGGTCGAGCATGTTCTGGCGACGCAGACGCTGATCCAGCAGCCGGCCAAGAACATGCTGGTCGAGGTCGAGGGCGCGCTGCCGACCGGCGTCACGGCCAAGGATCTGGTGCTGGCGATCATCGGCGCCATCGGCACCGCCGGCGGCACCGGCCACGTCATCGAATATACCGGCAGCGCGATCCGCGCGCTCGACATGGCCGGGCGCATGACCGTGTGCAACATGACGATCGAAGGCGGCGCCCGGGCCGGGCTGATCGCCCCCGACGAGACCACTTTCGCCTATCTGCAAGGGCGGCCGATGGCGCCCAAGGGCGGCGCCTGGGAGCAAGCCGTCGCGTATTGGCGGAGCCTGCCCTCCGACCCCGGCGCCCATTACGACAAGGTCGTGCGGCTCGATGCCGGCCGGATCGCCCCGCATGTGACCTGGGGCACCTCGCCCGAGGACGTGCTGCCGATCACCGGCAGCGTGCCGGATCCGGCCGGCATCGCCGATCCCGGACGGCGGGCGGCGATGGCGCGGTCGCTCGACTATATGGGCCTCGAAGCCGGCCGGAAGCTGAGCGAGATCGCGGTCCAGCGCGTCTTCATCGGCTCCTGCACCAATGGCAGGATCGAGGATCTGCGCGCCGCCGCCGCGATCGCGCGCGGCCGCAAGGTGGCCGACGGCGTCAATGCCCTGGTCGTGCCCGGCTCCGGCCTGGTCAAGGAGCAGGCCGAAGAGGAAGGCCTCGACCGGATCTTCCTCGAAGCCGGTTTCGAGTGGCGCGAGCCCGGCTGCTCCATGTGCCTCGCGATGAACGCCGACAAGCTGGCGCCGGGCGAGCGCTGCGCCTCGACTTCGAACCGCAATTTCGAAGGGCGGCAGGGCCGCGGCGGCCGCACGCATCTCGTGAGCCCGGCCATGGCCGCGGCCGCCGCCGTGACCGGTCACCTGACCGATGTGCGGGATCTCGCTTGACGCTCGGCCGGCTTCTCCGCCGCTTGGTTGCGCTTGCGGCGGTGCCGATCGGCGTTGCGGCGCTCTATGCCGGCGCCGGCTTCGCGCTGGGCGAAATCCCGACCGGCGACCCGGCCCCCGCCGGGCCGGTCGATCTAGCCGTACTGAGCAATCCGTTCCACACCGACCTGGTGATGCCGGCGCTGGGTTGGCACGAGTTGCTGGGCTTGCCGCCCGAAGCGCAATACATCGCGGTCGGCTGGGGTGATCTGTCCTTCTATGCCGAGACGCCGACGATCTGGGACCTGAAGCTCTCGACGGCGCTGAAGGCCATGTCGGGGACGGACGCCGCCACCATCCATGTCACCTGGGTGCCCTATCCGATCGGCGGCACGGACATACGTCGCCTGCCGGTGACGGCGCTTCAGGCGTCGATCCTGAAGGATTATATCCGCGCCGGGTTCGCCGATACGCCGCCGGTTCGGATCCCCGGCCTCGCTTACGGCCGCAACGACATGTTTTTCCCGGCGAAAGGCCATTGGACGCCTTTCGTCACCTGCAACGAGTGGCTGGCGCAAGGCCTGCGCCGCGCCGGCATAAGGACCGGGTTGTGGGCACCTTTCGCGCCCGGCATCACCGACCATCTGCCGGCTTGAGGATCCGATCTTTGAGGATGTTGCGATGCGCAAATTCACGAATCTGACCGGGGTCGCCGCCCCGCTGCCGATGATCAATATCGACACCGACAAGATCATCCCGAAGCAATATCTGAAGACGATCGAGCGCAGCGGTCTCGGCAAAGGGCTCTTCGACGAGTTGCGCTATCGCACCGACGGCTCGGAAGATCCGGGTTTCGTCCTCAACCAGCCGGCCTATCGCCAGGCCAAGATCCTGATCGCCGGCGAGAATTTCGGCTGCGGGTCGAGTCGCGAGCACGCGCCCTGGGCGCTGCTCGATTTCGGCATCACCTGCATCATCGCCGCGGACTTCGCCGATATCTTCTACAACAACTGCTTCAAGAACGGCATTCTGCCGATCCGCCTCGACGCCGCGACGGTCGAAACGCTGATGACGGATGCCGGTAACGGCGCCAATGCCGTCTTCACCGTCGATCTCGAAAACCAGACGATCAGCCGGCCCGACGGCCAGACCGTCTCGTTCGAGATCGATCCGTTCCGCAAGCGCTGCCTCCTCGAAGGGCTGGACGATATCGGCCTGACCCTGGCCAAGGCGCCGGCGATCGACGCCTATGAAGAACGCCAGCGTCTCGGCCAGCCCTGGCTGGCGGCGCGGTAGACAACAGAACGACAAGGGGGATCTCCGCCATGACCGCCAACAAGCAATTGCTCGTCCTGCCCGGCGACGGCATCGGCCCCGAGGTGATGGGCGAGGTCGAGCGGGTCATCGACTGGCTTGACAAGACCCGGCAGGTGACCTTTTCCGTATCGAAGGGCCTGGTCGGCGGTGCTGCTTATGATGCCGAAGGCGCCCCGGTCAGCGAAGCGACGATGGCCAAGGCACAGAGCGCCGACGCCGTGCTGCTGGGCGCGGTCGGCGGGCCGAAATGGGATTCCCTGCCCTTCGCGGTCAAGCCCGAGCGGGCCCTGCTGCGCCTGCGCAAGGATCTGGAACTCTTCGCCAATCTGCGCCCGGCAACGGTCTTCGACGCGCTCGTCGATGCGTCCAGCCTGAAGCCCGAACTGGTGCGCGGCCTCGATCTCATGATCCTGCGCGAGCTGACCGGCGGCGTCTATTTCGGCACGCCGCGCGGCATCGAGACCCTGCCCGACGGACAGAAGCGCGGCTTCAACACGCAAAGCTATACAACCTCGGAGATCGAGCGGGTCGCGCGTGTGGGTTTCGAACTCGCGCGCAAGCGGCGCAACGCGCTGTGCTCGGTCGAGAAGGCCAATGTCATGGAATCCGGCGTGCTGTGGCGCGAAGTCGTGACCGCGCTGCATGCGTCGGACTATCCCGACGTCGAACTCAGCCACATGTATGCCGATAATTGCGCGATGCAGCTCGTGCGGCAGCCCAAGCAGTTCGACGTCATCGTCACCGACAATCTCTTCGGCGACATCTTGAGCGATTGCGCGGCAATGCTGACCGGATCGCTCGGCATGCTGCCCTCGGCGTCGCTCGGCGCTGCCGATGCCGATGGCAGGCGCAAGGCGCTCTACGAGCCGGTGCACGGCTCCGCACCGGACATCGCCGGCCGGGGCGTCGCCAATCCGCTGGCCACGATCCTGAGCTTCGCGATGATGCTGCGTTACTCCTTCGACATGCCGGAAGACGCCGCCCTGATCGAGCGCGGCGTCGAACGGCTTCTGGGCAAGGGCATCCGCACCGCGGATATCCGCTTGGCCGGCACCGACCCGGTGCCGACCGCGGAAATGGGCAAGGCGCTGATCCGCGAATTGGAGGCACTCGCCTAATCGGCGAAGCACCCGTAGACGAGATTCGCAAATAGCGGCGTGTAGTGCAGCCGCCGCCAGGGCGCCTGATTCATCAGCACGGCGATGAGCTGCTCCGACGGATCGACCAGAAACCGCGTGCCGGCGGCGCCGCCCCAAGCATAAGTGCCGACCGAGCCCTGGGCCGCAGCGATGCCGCGCGTGAGGCGTACGCTGTAGCCGAGGCCGAATCCGATACCCGGACCGCGGCTGGCCGCCAAGCCGGGGATCGTCCCAAGATGATCCGAGGTCATGAACTCGATCGTCTTGCGGCTGAGCAGGCGTACGCCGTCGAGCGTGCCGCCATTCAGCGACATCTGCAGGAACCTTGCGTAATCGAGCGCCGTCGAGGCCAAGCCACCGCCGCCGGATTCGAAGCGCGGTGCGCGGCGGATATTGTGCAGCACCACCGGCTGACCCGTCTCGGGATCCTTCGGAAACGGCTCCGCCAGGCGCCCATGCCGCGATTCCGGCACGCTGAAGCCGGTATCTGCCATGCCGAGCGGCGCGAAGATCCGTTCGTGCAGGAACTCGCCGAGGGTTTTTCCGGATATCACTTCGATCAGCCGGCCCAGCACATCGGTCGAGACACTATAGGCCCAGAGCGTTCCCGGCTCGGCGATCAACGGCAATTGCCCCAGCTTCTGCACCAGTTCGGCGTTGGATTGGCCGCGATAGCCGTCGATCTTCTCCTCGGTATAGAGCTTGTTGATCGGCCCGGTCCCGGTGAAGCCGTAAGTAAAGCCGGAAGTATGGCGCAGCAGGTCCTGGATCGTCGGCGCGCCCTTGGCCGGCGCTCGTTCGAGCGATCCGTCCGCCCCGACCGTGCCGACCTCCAGCCTGGCCAGTTCCGGAATATAGGCGCCGATCGGATCGGTGAGCAGGAACCGCCCCTCCTCGAACAGCATCATCGTCGCGGTCGAGACGATCGGCTTGGTCATCGAATAGATGCGGTAGATGTCGTCCGGTGCCGCCGCCGCGGCGGTGCCGGGGTCGCGCTGGCCCAGCGCCTCGAAACACGCGATGCGTCCGCGGCGGGCGATCAGGATGACGCAGCCCGGCAGGAGCCCGCGGTCGATCTCGCTCTGAAACGCCGCCTTGAGGCGCGCCACGCCGGCGACGGAGAGGCCGACGGCTTCGGGATGGGCAAGCGGCAGACCGGGATTGGCGGACGTCATGGCGTTCGGGGCTCCGTCAAAGACTGTCTAGGAAGGTCAGCAAGGCGTCGTTCACTTCGCGCGGCCGTTCCTGCTGGATCCAGTGGCCGGCGCCGTCGATCAGATGCAGCCCGCGCAGACCCGGCAGCGCATCGCGCAGCCGCGCGAGGCTGGCCTGGCCGGCCGGGTTGCGGATCGTCGTGTCGCGGCTGCCGGCGATGAACAGCGACGGCACGGTCACCGGCATGCGGTGCCAGGGCGCGAGCAGCGCCCAGTTGCGATCGAGATTGCGGTAGAGGTTCAGCCCGGGGCCGAAGCCGGTGCGGCGATAGGAGTCGACCAGGATCGCGAAATCCTCGTCGGTGACGAAGCTCGGCAAGCCCGGCGGATCGGGCAGCCGGGCGAGGAATCCGCGCGCCGGATCGACATCCGGCATCGATCCGTGATCGGCCGGCATTTCGCCCGACGCCGACCACAGAATGCGCCGGAGCGTCGCCGGGATATCCGCCTCGAACTCGGCCTCCGGGCGCCCGACTTCCTGGAAATACATCATGTAGAAATTGACCATGCCCATCGCCCGGAACACTTCCGTCGTCGGCCCGCGGTTGCGCGGCGAATAGGGCACCGAAAGCCCGGCAACGGCATGGAAGACGTCGGGCCGCAGCAAGGCCGAATTCCAGGCGACCGGCGCGCCCCAATCATGGCCGACGATGACCGCACGGCTCTCGCCCAGAGCCGCCACCAGACCGACCATGTCGCCGACCAGGTTCAGCTGTGTATAGGCCTCGATCTCCTTGGGGCAGGACGACCGGCCGAACCCCCGCAGATCGGGCGCCACCGCCCGATAGCCGGAATCGGCGAGAGCCGCCAGCTGATGCCGCCACGAGCGATGGCATTCCGGCCAGCCATGGACGAGCAGGACCAGCGGCCCCTCGCCGGCCTCGGCGATGTGGAGCGTGACGGCATCGAGGGCGATCTCGCTCGTTGTTATGCTGGGCATCGGCGCCTCCCGACGATGGAATATCGCCTTTAGTCTCCCATCCGCGGCCCGACAAAGCAACCGGCGCCATTGACGCGCGACTCGCCCTGATTCATCAATGGCGTCCATGGCTGAGCACCACCCTCTCGGCGCCGATTCGCTCATCGTCGGCGACTGCATCCAGATCCTGCGCACGCTGCCGTCCGGCAGCGTCGATCTGGTATTCGCCGATCCGCCCTACTACCTGCAGCTCAACAATGATCTGCGGCGGCCGAACAATTCGTTGGTCGACGGAGTCGATGACGATTGGGACAAATTCGACGATTTCGCCGCCTACGACCGGTTTACCCGCGCCTGGATCGCCGAGGTGCGGCGCGTCCTGAAGCCCGACGGCAGCTTCTGGGTGATCGGTTCGTACCACAACATCTTCCGCGTCGGCGCCGTGCTGCAGGATCTGGGCTTCTGGATTCTGAACGACGTCATCTGGCGCAAGACCAACCCGATGCCGAATTTCCGCGGCCGCCGCTTCACCAATGCGCATGAAACGCTGATCTGGAGCGCGCGCGATAAGAACGCCCGCTATACCTTCAACTACGACACGATGAAGGCGCTGAACGAAGACCTGCAGATGCGCAGCGACTGGCTCTTCCCGCTGTGCGGCGGGCCGGAGCGGCTGAAGATCGACGGGCAGAAGGCGCATCCGACGCAGAAGCCAGAAGCGCTGCTGCACCGCGTGCTGATGGCCTCGACCCGCGCCGGCGACACGGTGCTCGACCCGTTCTTCGGCACCGGCACGACGGGCGCCGTCGCCCGGCGGCTCGGCCGCCGCTTCATCGGCATCGAGCGCGAGGCGGGCTATGCGGCGCTGGCATGCGCGCGGATATCGGAGGTTGAGCCCTTGGGCGAGGCCCAGTTGCTGTCGATCCAGTCGAAGCGCTCGGAGCCGCGCGTGCCGTTCGGTGCGCTGGTCGAACGCGGCCTGATCCCGGCCGGCGCGGTGCTGTGCGATGCGAGCCGCCGCTGGACCGCCAAGGTCCGGCCGGATGGGACGGTGATTTCGGCCGACGCCAAAGGGTCGATCCATCAGGTCGCGGCGTCGGTGCAGGGGGCTGCATCCTGCAATGGCTGGAGCTTCTGGCATGTCGAGCGCCACGGGAGGCTGACACCGATCGATGTTCTGCGCCAGCAGATCCGTGCCGAATCCATCGCTTGACGCGGCACGGCATCTATGTATAGTTGCATATCGTGACGCTACTCGCGAAGGCATCTCCTCCGGCGACGATCGTCCGTTGAGCACGGAGATGAGTTTGGTCAAGTCGGACGCCTGCCAGGATAATGTCGACGGGATTGCCGGCGACAGCACCAGCGGCGACCGCGACACGGCCGATTTCGATACCTGCACCGCGCTGCTCCGGCACATACCGGATGTGATCTTCGGCTGGCATATCCGACCCGACGGAACGCAACAGATCAGCTTTCACGGCACGGCGGCGAATTATGTCGGGGCCGCACCGACCGGTAGCGGCCCGGCCGGCCTGCCGCTGCATCCCGACGATCAGCCGCGCTGGCAGCAAGCGCTCGCGCGTTCCGCCGGCTCGGCCGCTTCATGGTCCTTCGAAGGGCGCTACCTGCCCCTGACGGGCGCCGCCCGATGGTTCGAATGCCACGTCCTGGCGCGCGACGACAAGGGCGTGCGGGCCGGCGTGGTGCTCGATTCGACACGGCGCAAGGCGGCCGAAACGGCGGAGCGACAAGTCAAGGAATCGCGCGCCGAGCTGACGCAGCTGAAACACATGGCGTCGCTCGGCCAGCTTACCGCCGGGATCGTCCATGAGATCAAGAATCCGCTGAATTTCATCAGTAATTTCGCTGCGCTGTCGATCGACCTGCTGGACGAGTTGTTCGATCACGTCGCCAATGACGACCGTGCGCAGATCGAGGAGGCGAGCGCCCTGCTCGCTACCAATCTCGGCAAGATCCGCGACCATGCGGGGCGCGTTGACGGCATCATCCGCAGCATGTTGCTGCACGCCCATACCGGGGCCGGCGTGCGCCGCCCGGCCGATCTCAACCGGTTGGTCGAGGAAGCGCGCAGCCTCGCCTTCTATGGCGCGCGGGCGAAGGACATGTCGTTCCAATGCGCCTGCGACACGCGCTTCGATCCGACTGTCGGAATCGTCGATATCGTGCCCGAGGACATGACCCGCGTGTTCGTCAACTTGTTGTCGAATGCGTTTTATGCCACCGAGAAGCGGCGGCAGCACAAGAGCGGCACGGACTACATGCCGGCGGTCGAAGTCTCGACCCGCCGGTCCGGCGATACGGTTGAGATCCGAGTCGACGACAACGGCGTCGGGATTCCGGACGCGGCGCGACAGCTTCTGTTTACGCCGTTCTTCACGACCAAGCCGTCCGGCGAAGGCACCGGGCTCGGCCTCTCCCTCTCAGCCGATATCGTGCGCGAGCATGGCGGACAGATCCGCTGCGAAAGCGGCGAGGACGGCCATACCGTGTTCACCATCACCCTGCCCGCGCCGCGCCGCCAGGTGGTGGAGGCGCGGCCCTTCGGTGCGCGCGAGACAGTGCGGCCTCGGTAGTCCGGTCACGCCGCCGCATCGGTGAATTGCAGCTCGGCCAGGCGGGCATAGAGACCGTCTTCGCGGATCAGCGCGTCGTGCCGACCGGTCGCCACAACCCGGCCGTGATCGACCACCACGATCCGGTCCGCCTTGCGGACCGTCGCCAGGCGATGTGCGATCACCAAAGTCGTCCGCCCGGCCGCCAGATGCGCCAGCGCCTGCTGTACCGCGCGCTCCGATTCGGCATCGAGCGCGCTGGTCGCCTCGTCAAGCAACAGGATCGGCGGATTACGCAGAATCGCCCGCGCGATCGCCAGGCGCTGGCGTTGGCCGCCCGACAGGCGCACGCCCTTCTCGCCCAGGAACGTGTCAAATCCGTCAGGCAACCTATCGAGGAATTCCGCGGCCGCCGCGGCTTCGGCCGCGGCGCGGATTTCGGCATCGCCGGCGTCGGGCCTGCCATAGCGGATGTTTTCCCAGGCATTGGCGCTGAAGATCACCGGGTCTTGCGGCACCAGCCCGATCCGCCGCCGGGCGGATGACGGATCGGTGTTGCGCAAATCGACACCGTCGATCCGGACCGCACCGGCCTCCGGATCGTAGAAGCGCAGCAAAAGCTGGAACACCGTGGTCTTGCCGGCGCCCGACGGACCGACCAGAGCAACCGTCTCGCCCGGTTCCACGCTCAACGAGAAGTCGCCGAGCGCCGAGCGGTCCGGCCGGGTCGGATAGTGGAAGGTCACGCGGTCGAAGTCGATCCTTCCCAGTGGCGGTTCGGGCAAGGCGACAGGGACTGCGGGGGCAGTGATCGCCGGGCGTTCGTTCAGGAGTTCGACCAGCCGCTCGGCCGCGCCCGCAGCGCGCTGCAGCTCGCCCCAAAGTTCGGTGATCGTCCCGCCCGAGGTCGCGACCAGCACGGCATAGAGCACGAAGGCCGAGAGCTCACCGCCGGTCATGGTGCCGTCGATCACCGACCGCCCGCCCAGCCACAGACCGAAGATGATGGCGCCGAAGCCCAGCAGGATCACGACCATGATCAGCGAGGCGCGCGTGCGGATGCGGCGGAGCGCGGTTGCGACCGAGGCCTCGACCGCAGCCGCGAAACGCTGCCGGTCGACCGGCTCATGGGTGAAGGATTGCACGGTCCGGATGGCGTTCAGCACCTCTTCCGCATAGGCGCCGATATCGGCGACGCGGTCCTGCGCGGCGCGCGACAGGCGCTTCTCGCGCCGCCCGAACAGGATGACCGGCACGATGACGAGCGGCACGACGCCGATCACCACCGCCGCGAGCTTCACGCTGGTCACCACCAGCATGACGAGGGCACCGATCAGGATCAGCACGTTGCGCAGCCATTGCGACAGCGCCGAGCCTATCACGGTCTGCAGGATCGAGGTATCGGCCGAGAGCCTGGACAGGATCTCGCCGGTGCGCGCCGTCTCGAAGAAGGCGGGCGACAGACTCAGCATGCGCTCGAACACGCCGCGGCGCAAATCGGCGGCGATCCGCTCTCCGAGATACGAGACCAGCGAGAAGCGGCAGAATGTAGCGACCGCCAGCACCGCGACGACGCCGAAGAGCTCGAGCGCGGTCGTGTCCAGTTCGGCGCGGCTGCCGCTGGTGAAACCGCGATCAATCATCTGGCGTACATAAGGGCCGAGCGCCAGGGTCGTGCCGGCTGCGACCAGCAGCGCAAGAGCCGCCCCCAATGCCTGGGTGCGATACGGCGCCACGAAGGGCAGCAGCAGGCGCAGCGCCGCGATATTCGGGCGTCTGGCCGGTCCGGCGTCGCTCATGTGCTAAATTCTCCCGATCAAACTGTCGCGTGTCAGATGGCGTAGGCGCGCATCCCTGTCATCCCCGGCGTCTGCGGCATTGCATCGTCGCGGCACAGTTGCTATGACACGCGGCCGATTGCGGAGCGCCTGTGATGAAGTCCAACATTCACCCCGACTATCACGAGATCACCATCGTCATGACCGACGGGACGAGCTACACGACCCGGTCGACCTATGGCAAGAAGGGTGACACGCTGCGGCTCGACATCGACCCGAAATCGCATCCGGCCTGGACCGGCGGCCAGCAGCGTCTCAATGAATCGGGCGGCCAGGTCGCGCGCTTCAACAAGCGCTTCGGCGGTTTCGGCATCAAGTACTGAGCGGCTCACGCTCTCCTGAGTCGCGGGAGGCGGCGGTGCGCGACGCCGCCAGGTCGACTTCCCGCCGGACCATCTCGTCCAGCCGCGATACCCGGATATAGAGCCGCTTGCTGCGGTCGAGCAGGCCGTTCAACCAGTCGTCACCCAGCGCCGCGACGCCGGGATGCTCATCCAGACAGGTGCTCCGTCCGCCGAGCGCGAATGGTTCGGCCGCCGCCTCGGCGAGGGTGATCTCGCCGGCATGCACCGCCTTCTGAGCGAGCAGCCACGCCATCACGTGGGTGAGCCGCGCGGTCAGCCGCATGGTCTCGCAGCACAGCACCAGCCGGTCGGCCGGCTGGGTCACCCGGACGTGGCGGACCTCGTCGGCGATCACGTAGTTGCGCGCTTCGAGCAGCAGTCCCATCGCTTCATCATAGGTTCGGCCGAAGAAAGCGGTCTGGACGGCAACCGACGACATCAATACACAACCTCAAAATTTTCGGTCTTGAAACGCCGGAACGCCTGCTTATCTCCAATGACATCGGATGCCGAATGCGGGTCCGATCCGTCGATCGGTGGGCCATTGGCCACTGGCAGGCACTCCGGTGACGCGCCTTCCATATTGCTCTTTACGAGGATGTGATCATGCGCAGCTACGATTTTTCCCCACTTTTCCGTTCGACCGTCGGCTTTGACCGCCTGGCACGGCTGGTCGAAAACGCGACCGGCGTCGACGAGACGTCGCCCGGCTACCCGCCCTACAATATCGAGAAGCTGGGCGAGGAAGCCTATCGGGTCACCATGGCGGTGGCCGGCTTCAGCGCCGACGAGCTCGACATCACCGTGCATGAGAACACGTTGACCGTCACCGGCCGCGCGAAGCCCGCCGAGGTCAAGGCCGGCCAGTTCCTGCATCGCGGTATCGCCCGCCGGCCGTTCGAGCGGCGGTTCCAGCTTGCCGACCATATCAAGGTCCGCAACGCCGCGCTCAACAATGGGTTGCTCGACATCGACCTGGTGCGCGAGGTGCCCGAGACCTTGAAGCCGCGCAAGATCGACATCATCGGATCGCGCCCGACCACGATCGTCGATCAGGCGGCCGCGTAACCGGCTTCGATCCGTCCATAGCGCCCGGTGCCTGAGAGCGACATGATCTCGGGCACCCGGCGGGCACGCCAAAACCGGCGCCGGCAGGACTCTCGACGGGTCTTCCGGCGCCGTCGGCATTCAGCCGATCCTCACCGCTGCCCCGTTGCCGGAGCGAGATTCATCATCGCATCTTGCGGAATGGGTCGGGCACATCGTGGAGCACGGCATCGCGGTTCCTGCACGGCACTGAGAAGCCGATGCCGTATCCTACAGAATTGGCCAAGTCCGGCAAACGAGAAGCGCCGCCAGGTGACCTGGCGGCGCCTCATGGTACCCTCTTCAATGTGCTGCCCGCTCGATCCGAAGGTGCTGCCGTCTCGCGTCCTGGAGCCAGAATGGCATTGGGAGATTAACGATCCCTGGATAATCGTACGCACGGCCGGGCAGAGGTCGAAAATTGTGGCCGTGCCAATCCGACTCGCCGAAAAATTGCCGCTTCCCGGATCGCGGCCGGCGCTTTTCCGGCGCCCCGATTGCTAATGCCCGTGCCCGGAATCGGCGGACGCCTCAAAGCCGCCGGTGTGACCGCCGCCATGGGTCAGGGCATCGGCAGCGGCACCTGCGTCGTTCGAGGATAGATCTGCCGCGTCCCGAATCGTGAAATCGGCATGGCCGTGAAAGTGCTGGTGCGCGACCTCCTCGCGCATGGCGTCGTAATCGCAGTCCTCGCCGGTGCTGCCGTGATATTGGTCGAAATTGTCTCGGCCCGAATACATCGCCAGCGCGTAGCAGGAATAATCCGCGTCCAAGCCGGAGCGGTTAATAGCGCTCTTGATCTGCCCGGGCGTGTAGGTCGGCGATACGCCATAGCTTCTGGCCAGCAATCGGGGCAAATACCGGACATAGTCCCGGATCGCCCGCCGCTTTCGCCGCGCCCGCAGTAAGGCGCCGAAGAAGCCCGACCGCAAACCGCAAAATGCCGCGCTCATGGAACCTCCATGCCCGGTCGCTCCGAGAGGTGCGCCGTCGTCCCATGACGAACCAGCGGTTCGGGTTCAGCCGGATCGCGGGACAGAATACACCGGCCGCCACCTATGGCCAAGGCGGCCGCGCCGGGGCCCTCGCTCGCGCAAGAGCCCCGGTCCGCTTTGAGGTATGGCTAGATTACTGCGCGACCCAGCCGCCATCGACCGGCAGGGCCGTACCGGTCAGCGTCGCCGCACTGTCGCCGCACAGGAACACGGCGAGCGCGCCCAATTGAGCCGGCGTGGTAAAGGTGTGCATCGGCTGCTTTTCCTGCAGCAATTCGAGTTCCTCATGTTTGACGCTGGTGCCGTTCGCCTTGGCCCGGTCTTCGATCTGCTTCTGAACCAGCGGGGTCAGCACCCAGCCCGGGCAGATCGCATTGCAGGTAATGCCGGCATTGGCATTCTCGAGCGCGATCACCTTGGTCAACCCGACCAAACCGTGCTTCGCCGTGACATAGGCCGATTTATGCTCGCTCGCGACCAGCCCATGGGCCGAGGCGATGTTGATGATCCGGCCCCAGCCGGCCTTTTTCATCAAGGGAATGGCCGCCTTGCTGGCGTGAAATGCGGCCGACAGATTGATCGCGATGATCGCATCCCATTTCTCGTCGGGGAATTCTTCGACCGGAGCCGTGAACTGGATGCCGGCGTTGTTGACCAGAATATCGGCGCTGCCGAGCTCGCTTTCTGCCAGCGCCACCATGGCCCGGATCTCGGCCGGCTTGGTCATATCGGCCGGCGAATAGCCGACTTTGACACCGTAGGTCTTGGCCAGATCGGCGCGGATCTGCTCGATCTCGGCGGCGGGTCCGAAGCCGTTCAGCAGGATGTTGCAGCCGTCTGCGGCGAGCGCGGTCGCGATACCGTGGCCGATGCCGCTGGTCGAACCGGTGACGATGGCGGTCTTTCCCTTCATGTCGCAACTCCTCGGGTCAAGTGGGGGCGAGGCCGAGCATAGAGACTCTGCCGACGGGAGAGAACCCCGCTAGCGCGCCGGGTCGGTGGAACGAAGCCCGAATTGCGCTCGATACGGACAAATAAGGCATATTCTTCCAACCCGGCCTATCGGCTCGGATTTCGGGCGGTTCGAGCCGAAATCGCCTTGCTTTCACACCGCACCCTCCTTCGGAATACCCTGGTAAAGTCACAGGATTGTTAACGTTTCCTTAACTAAGTGTCGCTACCTAAAGGAGAATAGAGTGGGAATATCATTTCCGTCCGATTAGGTGACGCGATCATGACTAGAGCCACGCCACAGTTGATTTTAGCGCTCCTGAAGACATTTCCCGAGCAAGATCGCGATCTTGCCGAGCGTGACCTTGTCGTACTGATGCGGCCGCCCTATCAAAGCGTCAACCGCAAGATGCAGTTTCGGGGCCTGCCGGTGGAGATCGGGCTTCTGGAATATGCGCTACGCTTCGGCACTGCCGATGCCGTCGAGATGTTACTGGAAGCGGGCGCAGATCCCAATGATGGCGCACCCCGCCCGCTGACCATCGCAACCATGGCCCAGGCCTGCCCGGACGCCGGGAGGATCGAGAAGGTCGAAGCCCTGCTGCGGGGCGGCGCGCGGCCGGATTACCGCGAACTCCTCGACCAGATCCCGCCGACGCCGCTGATCTCGCTCGCCCGCTCCAAAGCCGGCGGCATCCAGCGTTATTGGATTGCAAGGCGCCTGCGCGAAGCCGGTGCGACGGCGCATACCACCAATGAATACGAGCTGCGCGTGGTGGCGCGGCTGCTCGCCGAGCTGCGCGCCATAGATGGCCTGATGGCCGGACTAGGCGCGGCCGACCAGGCGGCAACCAAGGCGAACCCGGCGAGCTGGGAGGGTCTGGTCGCAGCCATCCTGCGCAGCGAACAGCCGGGTCTGCTGACCGCCATGATCGAGGTCAGAAAAGAGCTGAGATTGCCGCTGACCTTCGATCCGACCGCGGCGCTGCTCGATCTCGCCACGCGGATCGCGGATCATCCCGTCACCCCGGCACAAGCCCAGTTCGCTCAGATTCTACTGGAGTCCGGCGCGGAAATGCAGTTCGGCGCGGACGATTCTGCCTTCGAGCGCACGCTCGCCTTCGAGAATCACGAGCTCATCGATCTCTTCCTGAACGCCGGCGCCCAGCCCGCATTGGCGTCTTCCGCGGACAAGGTGGCCGAGCTGATGCGCCGGCAGGGTCTGCCGCAAGTGCCGAAAGACCGGCCGGCCGGCGAAGACGGCGCTGCTCCGGCCCAGCCGAACAAGGCGCTCGCCTGTCTCGATCTGCTCTGCTCCGGCATTGCCGGCTTGGAGACCTGCCCCGATTCCGATCTCGGCCGCCTGAGCGCCGACAACACTGCAACCATGCAGGCGCTGGCGAGGCGCCTGCACGCGATCGCCGACAAGCTCGCGCCCGCGCCGCCGCACGCCTGAACGGTCGGCACCGTGTCGAAGACCGGGGTCGGCTTGCACGGCCTTTCGCGGCCTGTATAGTCGGGGCCGCGAACCGCCCGCCCGCCCGCGACCGATCGGGCGCGGAAGACCAGGCATGAACGATGCCGCGCGGCCGGTCGAAGGAGGCGACGACATGACGGCGACCGAAGCGACATCCCTGCGCATTCCCGACGACATCACCGCCGTTCTGGTCGATCCCGCCGCTTACGCCGATGGCCGTATTCATTCAGCCTATCGCTGGCTGCGGGCGCATAACCCGCTGGGCATTGCCGAGCCCGACAGCTTCGATCCGTTCTGGGTCGTGACGCGCCATGCCGACATTCTCAATGTCAGCCGCCAGAACGATCTGTTCCACAATGGCGACCGGCCGACCACGCTGACCGATCGCGAGGACGATGCGCGGACGCGGCAAGTAACCGGCGGCAGCCCGCATCTGGTCCGCTCCCTGGTCCAGATGGATGCGCCGGACCACCCGAAATACCGGGCGCTGACGCAATCCTGGTTCCTGCCGGCCAATCTGAAGCATCTCGAAGACCGGATCCGCGAGATCGCACAGACCTCCGTGCGGACTCTGGTCGAGCGCGTGGCCGCGCAGGGCGGGCGCGCCGATTTCGTCGCCGATGTGGCGCTGCATTATCCGCTGCATGTGATCATGGAGATATTGGGCGTGCCCGAGGCCGACGAGCCGCGCATGCTGCGCCTGACGCAGGAGCTGTTCGGCCCGGCCGATCCCGATGTGGCGCGCGTGCTCGACCAGCTTTCTGCCGAGCAGTTTTCCGCAGCGCTGCATGCCGTGGTGGCCGATTTCGCCACATATTTCCGCGCCATCAGCGCCGACCGCCGCGCCCATCCGCGCGACGATCTGGCCAGCGTGATCGCCAATGCCCAGATCGACGGCGCGCCGATCTCGGATGTCGAATCGACCGGTTATTACACGATCGTCGCGGCCGCGGGGCACGACACGACTTCGTCCTCGACTGCCGCCGCCCTCTGGGCGCTGGCGCAAGACCCGGCGGAACTGGCCCGCGTCAAGGCCGACCCCTCGCTGATCCCCGGCCTCGTCGACGAGGCGATACGCTGGGCGACGCCGGTCAAGACCTTCATGCGCAGCGCCACCGCCGATACCGAACTGGCCGGTCGTCACATCGCCAAGGGCGACTGGCTGATGCTGTGCTACGCCTCCGGCAACCGCGACGAGGCGGTATTCGAGGACCCCGAGGTCTTCCGCTCCGACCGCAAGCCGAACAAGCACCTCTCCTTCGGCTATGGCGCGCATCTCTGCCTCGGCCAACATCTGGCCAAGATGGAAATGCGCATCCTGTTCGAAGAAATGCTGCCGCGTCTGGCCGCCCTTGAACCGGATGGCGAGGCGAAGCTGACGCAATCCTGGTTCGTCAACGGGCTGAAGACCTTGCCGCTGCGCTGCCGGCTGGCGTGAGGCGACGGGGAAGTCCGCGGCGACGAATGCCGGTGGCGGCGGGAGACAGCGGATGCCTTTGATCGGGCGCAGCGCAGGGTCGGCGCCCGGCACGATCATGATCGAGACGGACCTGTTCGAACACCGAAAGGTCAAGTCCGGCTTGATCAACCCCCGTTGCTTTGGCGAGGATTTAGCCGCCTGGCTGAAGCAGCAACTCGCTCGCTTTCCGGCGTTGGGCTTCGAGATCTCGGAGCCGATCCAGGAAGATTACGGCTGGGGCCTCTGGGCGCTGCGCGGCAAGGATCCGTTCTGGATCGCGCTTTCCCATGTCGGCGACAGACCGCAGGAAGAACCGGCGCACTGGGTCGTCTTTGTCGAGTATGATCCGGGACCGAATTTGCTCAAACGCATCGTCCACCGGCCCGACCGGCAAGCCCTCGTCCAGCTTCGTGAGCGCATCCGGCTCGTCCTGGCGTCGAGCACCGCTGTCAAGACGATCCAAGCGTGAGCAAGCGGATGGTGTGCCGGGACCGATGATGATGGGTACTATGTCTACGCTGCGGTCCTATGACGGCCGGTAGCAACGCCCGAGCCCCCCAAGATTCGGCAGCCGAACATCCGAGATAATCCGTGGTCTGTCCCCGATTCCGCTGCAGCATAGCCCTGTAGTGAAGACCCCGCAGGCTAACCTCTTGATTCTACTAGGCCGAGGTGTCCAAAAATCTCCGAATCCTGAAAGACGGGTTAGCGGTAGCGTCGTGTGGAGAAAATAACAAACTCACACCTGACCTGGAGTGCACCCCTGGAATGAGACAGAGAAAAGGGGGACAGTTCTCCTGGTAGAGGGGGAGCTGATGTCAGAGGAAGGCAGTAGGGTTTTCAGCCGGGAGTTCAAGCTTTCGGTGCTCGAGCG
>Ga0181519_10000395_pt1 | contig 40637 bp, 45 predicted proteins | sample PEATcosm2014_Bin_26_FD_121102 | JGI IMG/M metagenome (GOLD analysis project Ga0181519, IMG submission 121102) | Peatland microbial communities from MTU Mesocosm Facility, Houghton, MI, USA - PEATcosm2014_Bin02_10_metaG | ecosystem: Environmental > Terrestrial > Soil > Wetlands > Peat | place...
CACCCCGTGAGGATGGCGGGCAGCCCCTCGAGGATCGTGACGGCAACGCCCATGTCGCACAGCATCGAGGCAAACTCGCAGCCGATTGCCCCGCCGCCGATCACGGCCGCGGATGCCGGAAGCACCGAGAGGTCGAGGAACTCGTCGGAGGTGAGGACGAACTTCCCGTCCACGTCGAACCCCGGGAGCGTCCGCGGCACCGAGCCCGCAGCCAGGATGACCGCCCTGCCCTCGAGGATCGACCCGGCGTCCTCGCCGTCGGTCACCTCCACGGAGTGGTCCGCGCACAGGCGCCCCGTCCCGCTTCGAACCGTCACCTTCCGACCTGCGAGAAGGCCCGACAGGCCCTTGAACAGGGTGTTCACGACGTCGTTCTTCCGCTGCTGGCTGACGGCGAAGTCCGACGTGATGTCCCCGGTCGAGAAGCCGAAGTCGCCGGCGTGCTCGAGCGTCCGGTTGACGTGTGCCGTCTCGAGGAACTCCTTGGCCGGCACGCAGCCGCGGTGCAGGCACGTCCCGCCGACCTTGTCACGCTCCACGATGGCCACATCCAGCCCGGCGGATGCCCCGTAGAGGGCGGCTGCGTAGCCGCCCGGGCCGCCTCCAATGACGACGACGTCGTGGCTCGATCGCTGCGGGGGCATGTCGGTTCCTTCCTGGCCGGACCCGCGTCCGACGCGAGGACCAGCCTACCGATCGCCCCTCGCCGCGGATCCCGGCCCGGTGTTCGAGATCCCCGACCCACGGTCGGCGGCGGCGGTGGCCAGCTCGTCGACGAGGTCGTTCATCGCGTCTCCCGAGTGCCCCTTCACCCACCTGAAGGTGACCTCGGACCCGGGTGCCAGCGCGAGCTCGAGGAGGGGCTCCCACAGGTCCCGGTTCGCAACCGGCTGTCCCTGCGTGTTCTTCCACCCCCGGCGCAGCCAGCCCTCGTGCCAGCGGTCCTTGAAGCAGTTCACGACGTAGGTCGAGTCGCTCACGATCTCGATGGGACCGTCTCCGGCGTGGTCTCGAAGCGCCTCGAGTGCCGCCGTGATCTCCATCCGCTGGTTCGTCGTCGCCGGGTCGAATCCTGACGCGAAGGCACCGCGGTCGTCAGCCCAGGCCCACCCGCCCGGGCCAGGATTCCCGCGGCACGACCCGTCCGTGTGGACGCGACGCATCGTCAGCGGGTTCGCCAGGCGTCAGGATCCTTCGTGAGCTCCTTGACGAGCGGCGGGAGGTTCCCCGATGCGACCTGCTCGAGCGTCACGTGCTCGAGCAGGTTGCGGAGCGTCGATCGCACGGCGACCCACACGTCCTTCAGGTTCGTGGCGGCTCCGTCGTAGGTCAGGGTCTCCGGACGCAGTCCGCGGACGCCGGCCATCGGTCCGCTGATTGCCCGGAGTGCGTCGGCGATCGTGATCTCCGACGCCGGGCGCGCAAGCTTGAATCCGCCCTCGGATCCGCGTTGGCTCACCACGAGGCCCGCTCGGCGCAGGTCGGACAGGATCGCCCCGAGGAACCGCGGGGGAAGCCCCTGCTCCTCGGCGAGGTGCTCGGCACTGACCGAGGTCTCGGCGTTCGCCAGCGTGAGCAGCGCGCGGATCCCGTAGTCGGCCTTCGCGGGGATCTGCATCAGGCGATTCTGCCCGATGCAGCGCCGACGCGCCGCCACTGCCTCGAAGGCGGCACCACCCGTGCCACGGTCGAAGTGTAGATCTGTCATTCATCTTCTCCTTATGGATGCCTTATCACCGTGTGGTTTCATCAGTGTCTCGGAGAAACGTCGAAGCGGGATGGGACGGTCACGTGGTTCAGGCGACAACGCGCGCGAGGATCGAGGAGCTCCTTCGGATCGACTTCGCACCCAGGCACCGCCAGCCGTCGCTGCCGCGGCTCGCGCTCGCAACCGTCCTCGCGATCGTCGGATCCCTCGCCGCCGACGCCATCCTCGTCGCAATCGGCACGAAGGTGTTTCCCGCCACCAAGGGCTACGTCCACTTCCAGTTCAGCGACTACGCGAAGCTGACGGTCATCGGCGTCCTGATCGCGTGCATTGCTTGGCCGATCGTCACGCGCATCTCCTCATCCCCGCGCTGGCTCTTCTTCAGGATGGCGATCCTTGTGACGATCGTGCTGCTGCTCCCGGACGCATGGATCCTCCTGCAGGGCCAGTCGGCCCAGGCGGTCGCCGTTCTCGTCTCGATGCACCTCGCGATCGCGGTCGTCACCTACAACGTGCTCGTCCACGTGGCGCCGGTCGGGCGTGCACCGGCACATCTGCACCGGCACTGACGGACCACGGCACGTACCCCTGCGGTCACGCGTGAGGCGCATCCTCCGCATGGCAGACCGCCTCGACGTTGTTGCCGTCGGGGTCCCGCACGAACGCGGCGAAGTAGCTCGGGTGGTACGCAGGCCACAGCCGAGGCGGATGCAGGACCTCGGCGCCACAGGCAAGGGCCGCGTCGAAGAACGACTGGACGCCGGGACGATCCGGGGCAGAGAAGGCGAGGTGGTTCTGGCGGAAGCCTGCGTCGGCTTCGAGCGGGCCTATCCAGAACTCGGGCCTGCCGGGCGGGCCGTACCCGATCGTGTCGCCGAACGCCATAACGCGACCGCAACCGATCGCCTCGAGGACTCGGTCGTAGAAGGCGGCGCTGGCGCTTGCATCTGCGCACTGGATGGAGATGTGATCGATCATGCGTCAATTCTCCCACCGAACTCGTCCACCACGCCCGGTTCCGCGGATGTCCGACACGCGCACGCCCGTCGTCGGACGGCACTCGTACACTGGGCGCATGGCGCTCTACCTGGCAGGTGAGGACAAGGCAGATCGACTCCTGGCCGACAATGCCACGGCGCTCGTGATCGGCATGGTCCTCGACCAGCAGATCCCGCTCGAGCGCGCGTTCGCCGCCCCGCTCGAGCTCCAGCGCCGCCTCGGGAAGAAGCTGACCGCTGGCGCGGTCGCCCGGACCGATCCCAAGGTCCTGGAAGGTGCCTTCAAGGAGGTTCCCGCGCTGCATAGGTTCCCGGGGGCCATGGCCGAGCGAGTCCAGCGGGTCTGCCAGATCATCGTGGACGACTGGGGTGGCGATGCGTCGACCATCTGGTCGACGGCGCCCGACGGTGCCACGCTGCTCAAGCGGTTGCAGGCACTTCCCGGGTTCGGCGAACAGAAGGCGAGAATCTTCGTGGCGCTCCTCGGCAAGCAGCTGGGATGCCGACCGAAGGGATGGCGGCAGGCAGGGGCGCCATATGCGGACGCCGCGACCAAGATGTCCATCGCGGACATCAAGGATGCGAAGAGCCGCGAGGCCGTTCGCGCCTACAAGCAGCAGCGCAAGGCCGAGGCGCGCGCAGCCGCGGAGTGACCTGGTCGTTCGAGGACCGATCGCTGTACCTGTGCACGCCGCTGCGCGCCGACCTCATCGAGTTCGTCACCGAGTGCGTGCACGGCGGCGTCGACATCGTGCAGTTGCGCGAGAAGGGTTCGCAGGACGGTCCGCTGCTCGCGGCGGCGGAGCTCCTCGGCGCGAGGTGCCGAGAACTCGGCGTGCCGTTCCTCGTCAACGACCGGCCGGATATCGCCATTGCATCTGGAGCCGACGGCGTGCATGTCGGGCAGGACGACCTGCCGCCGGGTGTCTGCCGCACCTTGCTCGGCGACCAGGCCGTCGTCGGCCTCTCGACCCACGCGCCCGATGAACTCGATGCCGCGATGGGTGCGCCCGTGACCTACCTGTCCGCAGGTCCCGTCGAAGCGACGCCCACCAAGCCGGGGAGGCCGGGCACGGGCGTCGGCTACGCGTCGCTCGCGTCGGCACGCTCGGCGGTGCCGGTCTTCGTCACGGGCGGCGTCACGCCGCGGACGATCCCTGCCCTCGCAGCCTTGGGCCTGCGCCACTTCGTCGTCGTTCGCGCACTCACGGAGGCTGCTGATCCGAGGGCCGCGGCAGCCGCGCTCCGCTCGGCCATCGATTCGTCGGTCACCCGGTCCGGGCGTTAGCGGTTGCGGTCGAGCCACCCGATCAGCGTCGCCACCATCCGCGGGTCGGAACGGAGCCAGTGTCCGGCACCCTGGATGATCCTGAGCTCGGCGCGCCCTTGCGCAGCCCGGACGAGCTCGCGAGCGGCCTCCACGGGCACGATCCGATCCTCCGCACCGTGGACGACCAGGATCCGCCGAGGCGGCACCATCGCGATGGAAGCGAGCGGCTCGAGGTCATAGACGCCCTTGGCGAGCGACTCGGCGTCTTCGAGGGCGACCTTCGGATCGACGGCGCCCGAGACAAGGATCGAAGCATGGAACTGCTCAGGGCCACCGGACCACGCGGGGATGTCCGCCGGCGTCGCGAACGTCGCGACGCCCCGGATCCTCTCGTCATGGGCCGCATGGTCGAGCACGAGCGCGCCGCCGAACCCGAAGCCCGCGAGCCATAGCCTCGGTCGGGTCTCCACCAGAATGTCCACGACGGCGGCGAGGTCATCGCGCCATTGCGGTCCCGAGAACGTGCCCCCATTGGCGCCCACTCCGGTGAGCTCGCACGCGGCGACAACCCATCCGGACTCCGCAGCTAGATGCTCGGCCAACTCGGGAAGCGTGCCCGCGGCCGTCCGTCCCCCTCCCCTGGAGAGCGGTAGGCCGTGGCAGATCAGCAGGCACCGATCTTCGGTGGGTCGTGATGCGGGCCGCGAGACGACGAGGCGCAACGCCCCTGAGGGGCCCGCAATCTGCTCGGACGTCAGCACGGCGCCCGGCGGTCAGATGCCGAGCTGCTGAGCGAGGAGCTCCCGGTGGTAGGCGGGATCTCCCAGCAGGAGCTCGGAGCTCTTGGCGCGCTTGAAGTAGAGGTGCGCGTGGTGCTCCCAGGTGAAGCCGATCCCACCGTGGATCTGGATGTTCTCACCAGCGCAGTGGAAGTAGGCCTCCGAGCAATAGGACTTAGCGAGGCTGGCGGCGAGCGCCAGCTCGTCGTCGTCCGCGTCAGCGGCCCACGCGCCGTAGTAGGCGGCGGACTTCGCCGACTCGACCTCGAGGAGCATGTCGGCGCACTTGTGCTTGATGGCCTGGAAGCTCCCGATCGGCCGACCGAACTGGATGCGGTTCTTCGCATACTCGACAGCGTTGTCGAGGACCCGCTGGGCGCCACCGACCTGCTCGGCGGCCAGTGCGACGGCTGCCAGCTGCAGCGTGCGCTCGAGGACGGGAGCGGCCGCGCCGTCGACTCCGATCAAGGCCGCGGGGGTCCCGTCGAATTCGAGTCGTGCCTGCTTGCGTGTCTGGTCCATCGTCGCCAGCGCTGTCCTCGTGAGACCGGGTGCGTCGCCGTTCACGGCGAAAAGGCTGAGACCGGCTGGCGTCACCGCGGCCACGAGTATCAGGTCCGCCAGATGGCCGTCGATGACGTAGTTCTTGTGGCCCGTGATCGACCACGTGCCACCCTTGTCGTGCGCCGTGGCGGCGATCGAAGCGAGGTCCCATCGCCCGGAGTCCTCCGTGAAGGCGAGGGTCGCGATCGTCTCGCCCGAGGCGATCGACGGGAGCCATTCCTGGCTCGCGGCCTCATCGCCGGCGCTGAGGAGCGCGTTGGTCGCGAGCGCGACCGTCGAGAAGTACGGCGCACACAGCAGCGCAGCCCCCATCTCCTCGAACACCACGAGCGACTCGACGTGGCCGAATCCGGCCCCGCCGTACGCCTCGGGGATGATCATCGCCTGCAGTCCCAGCTGGTCGGCCATCTGCTTCCAGACCGCCGGGTCGTACCCGTCGTCGGTCGCCATCAGCCTTCGCACCTCGGACTCGGGTGACTTCTCTTCCAGGAACCTGCGCACCAGTCTGCGAAGCTCGTCCTGCTCCTCGCTGAAGCCGAAGTTCATTTCAATCCCTTCCGCACCGATCCGACGGGTCACCCCCGCGTCAGGTGGTTCTTACCAGACCAGCCAGCGCGCGACCAGCCGACACCGGTCGTGGGAATATAGAGCGATGCAGGGTGTCGAACGGATCTGGGAGGACGCTGCCGTCGAGGTGCACCGCTTCGTCGTGGGGCCCATCGACAACAACGTCTACGTCGTGCGGTGCCGCCAGACCGGCGACGCGCTGCTGATCGATGCGGCGAACGAGCACGAGCGGCTGCTGGACGTGTGCCGGACGCTCAACGTGCGCTCGATCGTCGAGACCCACGGCCACTGGGACCACATCGCCGCCGTCGGCGCAGCTCGGGAGGCGGGTTACGAGGTCGCCGTGCGGGTCGAGGACGCGGGCATGCTCGAGAGTTACGACCTGCTGCTGGAGGACGACGACACTCTCGAGGTGGGCCGCCTTCGCGTCCGCACCGTGCACACTCCGGGCCACACGCCCGGGTCGATCTGCTTTTCGGTCGAGGGTGCCCCGCTCCTGTTCACGGGAGACACTCTGTTCCCCGGCGGTCCTGGAAACACGCAGACTGAGTTGGGCGACTTCGGCACCATCATCCGGTCGATCTCCGACCGGCTCTTCGCCGTCTATCCGGAACAGACGATGGTGCTTCCCGGACACGGGGCTGTGACGACAATCGGCGCTGAGCGTCCGAGCCTCGACGACTGGGTGGACAGGGGCTGGTGACCGCTCAGGGCCGTCGTCCGAGGAAGCACAAAAGACGTGTCTGCTTGTCTGCACCCTCGGGCGGATCAACCTTCGAGCCGAATCCGTGGCCGTCTCGAAGCACCTCGTCGAGTGGCAGCATCTGGTCGTAGGTCTCCGCGACGAGCTCCTCGTCGAGCCGTTCGTCGGTGCCGAGCGACCGCGCGAGGTCCCATGTGTGCACCACGAGGTCGTGGACGACGATGCTGCTGACGAGCTGCTTCAGCGCCAGCCTGCCGAACGGGCTGTCCACCATCTGCCCGGCCAGTTCGGGGTCGACGATCTTCGACCGAAGTGCGTCGCGCGCCACCACGAACCGCTTCACGGGATCCGCCGCCGCGTCGTCCGCGACCGGATCGCCCACCATGTTCCCCACCACCACGACGGCGCCGATCGTGTGGTCGACGAGCTCACCGACCGACCATTGGTCGCAAGGGGTCGGCCTCGCGGCGTCGGCGGCGTCCATCGCCACGAGCCGGGCGAGGAAGCCCGAGCATGCGGTGTCGTATCGCTCCAGCGTCGTGCTCATGGCCCTCCCCGTCGAATGGTCAGTCTCCCCCGCCCGAGCCTTCTCCGCCAGCGGTCCGGATGCTCAAGGCCGGCAAGGGCCATCGAGGAGGCGCGCCGTTAGGCTGTGCGCGTGCATCCGCCTCTCCTTGAGCTGCGCGACATCCGGTGCCGCGTCGAGGACACCGAGATCCTCCGGGGCATCGACCTGGTCGTGGACGAAGGGGAGGTCCACGCGCTGATGGGGCCAAACGGCGCGGGCAAGTCGACGCTCGCCTCCGTCGTTATGGGCAACCCGGGCTACGAGGTCACGGGCGGCCGGATCCTGCTGCGCGGCACGGACATCACAGACCTGACCCCAGACGAGCGGGCGCGGGCGGGACTGTTCCTCGCGTTCCAGTATCCCGAAGCGATCCCAGGGGTGTCCGTCACGCAGTTCCTCCGCCAGGCAATGTCCGCGAGGACAGGGATCGAGGACCTTTCGGTGCTTGAGGTCCGCCTTTCGCTCGGCGAGTGGATGGACCGGCTCGGCATGGACCGGGCATTCGCGGAACGGCATCTCAACGAGGGATTTTCCGGAGGGGAGCGCAAGCGCAACGAGGTCCTTCAACTCGCGATGCTCGAGCCGGATGTCGCGCTTCTCGACGAGACCGACTCGGGCCTTGACATCGATGCGCTGCGAACCGTCGCCCGCGGCGTCCATGCCGTCCGAGAGCGGCACCCGCAGATGGCTGTCGTCGCGGTAACCCACTATGTGAAGCTGCTCGAGGAGCTTGTCCCCGACCACGTTCATGTGATGCTCGACGGGAAGATCGTGGCGAGCGGGGGCCCGGAACTTGCCAGTGAGATCGAGGCGCGGGGCTACGACGAACTGCGGGCGTTGGCGCCGTGAGGCGGCTCGACGCCGAGCGCGTCCGCCACGACACCCCCGAGCTTCACAGGACCGTCCACGGACTGGAGATGTCCTACCTCGACTCTGCAGCGTCCTCCCTTCCGCCGAGGGCCGTGATCGAGGCGATGAACCGGTACTACGAGCGGACCCACACCAACGTCCACCGCGGCGTCTACGAGATCGCCGAGGAGGCGACGGAGGCGTATGAGCACGCACGCCGGGCGATCGGAGCCTTCATCGGCGCGCCGATCCCCGATCGCGAGATCGTGTTCACGAAGAACGCAACCGAGTCGTTCAACCTCCTCGCCCACTCGTGGGGTCGCTCCAACCTCGCCAAGGGCGACGTCGTCGTGCTCACCGAGATGGAGCACCACGCGAACATCGTCCCCTGGCTGCAGCTGCGCGAGGAGCGGGGCATCGAGCTTCGGTACCTGCCGGTCGACAGCCGCTTCCGCCTGGACCTTGCCGACCTCGACGCCATGGTCTCGGGAGCATCGCTCGTGTCCATCACGGCGATGTCGAACGTCCTCGGCACCATGCCCCCCGTTCGCGTGCTTGCCGATGCGGCGCATTCAGCCGGCGCGCTCGTCGCGATCGACGCCGCGCAGCTGGTCGGCCACGCGCCGATGGACGTCCAAGCGCTCGGCGTCGACTTCGCCTGCTTCAGCGCCCACAAGATGCTGGGCCCCACGGGCCTCGGCGTCCTCTGGGCGAGGGCCGAGCTGCTCGATGCGATGCCGCCGTTCCTCGGCGGTGGAGGGATGATCCTCGACGTGCGCACGGACGGGTTCAAGCCGGCCGATCCCCCGCACCGGTTCGAGGCGGGAACCCCGCCCATCGCCGAGACCGTCGGGCTCACGGCGGCCGTGCGCTATCTCGAGGCCCTCGGAATGGATGCCGTTGCGGCGCACGACCTCGACCTCACCGCGTACACGCTCGACAGGCTGAGCTCGCGGTTCGGCGACAAGGTCACGGTGTTCGGCCCGCCGGACCTCGAGGCGCGGGGAGGAGTCCTCTCGATCGAGTTGGAGGGTGTCCACGCCCACGACCTTGCCCAGGTGCTCGATCGCTACGGCGTCTGCGTTCGGCCGGGACACCACTGCGCCAAGCCGCTGATGCGCAGGTTGGGCGTCCCGGCGACCGCACGGGTCAGCTTCGGTCCCTACTCACTGGAGCGCGACGTCGACGCCCTGTTCGACGGCCTCGACCACGCGCTCTCGATGTTCGGCTGATCCGATGGACGACCTCGAGGACCTCTACCGCGAGATCATCCTCGACCACTACCGGTCGCCCAGGAACCGAGGGGAGCTCGACTCGCCCCCCGCCCACCGCACCGAGGGCTTCAATCCGCTGTGCGGCGACGAGATCGTCCTCACGATCCTCGTGGAGGATGGAGCGGTCCAGGACATAAAGATCGCCGGCCACGGCTGCTCGATCTCGCAGTCCTCCGCTTCGCTCATGTCAGGCGCGGTGAAGGGCAAGAGCGTCGAGGACACCCGGGCCACGATGGGGACGTTCCGGCGCATGATGACCGTGGACGATGCGGGGGACGAGTCCGAGGAGCCCGTGAACCTGCGGTCCCTGGGCGAGCTCGCGGCGCTGCAGGGCGTGGTCAAGTTCCCGGTGCGGATCAAATGCGCGACTCTCGCGTGGAACACGCTGGCCCAGGCTCTCTCCGAGCTGGGCGCCTGAACCCCTACTTCGGCGAGCACGCCACGGGGTTGAACGTGTACCAGGGCTCCGTGTGGAGCGGCGCCGTGGTCGTTGTTGTCGCAGGGGCCGTCGTCGACGTCGTCGAGGACGGGGTGCCTGACGACCCGGTCGTGGCCGTCGAGGTCGACGTCGCGCCGGGCGTCGCAACGACCGGTGGCGGCGGCGTCGCACCGTTCACGTCGGGCGGAGGGCTGGTCGGCTGGGTCAGGCCGCCTGTCGTTCCAACCTGCCCGAAGATGCTCACCAGCATCTGCTGCGCGAGGGGCTGGTCGACGAAGAGGACGTCACCGAGGCTCGCGCTGTAGCCCGAGACGGTGGGGAGCGTGTACGCGGCCAGGGTTGCCGGATTGAAGCCGTGGAACTCCGCGACGAGGCCCAGCAACTCGTTGTAACCGAACTGGCTGTCGATCTGGATGCCCTTTGGCAGCTCGGTCAGGAACGCGTTGATCGTCGCGGGGTTGTACTTTGACTTCGCGGCGTCGATCAGCGCGCGCAAGAACTGGTTCTGCCGGTCGATCCTGCCGAAATCACTGGTCCCGTCGTAGTTCCACTGGCCATTCTCGAAGTACTGGTAGTGCCTGCTCCTGGCAAGTGCCAGTGCCTGAAAGCCGTTGAGCAGCTGGCAGCCGGTGTGCGGGATGTCGAGCGACGAGTAGTTGTCGAGCGCCGGATAGGGAAAGTCCATCCAGATCCCCCCGAGCGCGTCGACGGCCCCCGCGAGTCCCCCGAAGCCGACCTGGACCACGTGGTTGATCGTGATGCCGAAGTTGGCCTCGATCGTCTTGATGAGCAGCGAGGGCCCGTTCTGGTAATTGACGTTGATCCGGTTGTAGTCGCCGAACTCGGACTGGTTGGCGAGGAGCGTGACGACTGTGTCCCTCGGGATCGACAGGACCGAGATGGTGCCCTTCCCGGGGTCGACGTGGAAGATCTTCACGACGTCGGACCGCTGTCCGGCCTGGCCGGGGCCGTCCGTGACCCGTGCGATCGCCGGCGGCAGGTCGACTCTCGAGTCGGAGCCGATCGCCAGCACGTTGAACGGCTTCCCCGAGATCTCCGCGGCGCAGACGCTCTTCCCCCCGAGGTTGCACAGCGTCGAGTTCTGCACCGCCTTGAAGCGGTAGTAGCCGTAGACGTAGGCACCGCCGACGACGGCGATCAGCCCGATCACGACGACGATCGCGGTTATCGCGAAGATCCTGCGGCCGCGGTGCCCGGAGCGCCGCCGGCGCCCTCGCGTCGAGGAACCTCCCGCCGGGGATTTCGAATCGATCGACCGGCCGAGGGCCATCAGGCCCTCCTCGTTCGCAGCTCCCCCGCCACCGCGCTCGATCTGCCCGCCGAGTCGACGCAGCCCATCGTCATTGGGACCGCGCCGGGGCGCCGGTGGTCCACCTCGGCCGCGTCGATCCGTCACCTGGTCAAGGGTACCGGTGGCGCCACATTGACCCCGGGCACACTGCCGTCAGAAGTTCATAAGAACTGCGCGTACCCGTCACGTTCCAGACGCTCGACGAGCGAGGCGTCGCCACTCTCAACGATCCTGCCGTCCGAGAAGACGTGGATGCGATCTGGTTGCAGCACGCCCAGGAGGCGCGAGAAGTGGGTGATCGCGATGACGCCCAGCTGCCACTCGGCGACAGCGGCGGACAGCGTCGCGCCGACATCGTCGAGCGCGTCCACATCCAGGCCGGAGTCGATCTCGTCGAGGACCGCGAACGCCGGACGAAGCACGCACAGCTGCACGATCTCGTTGCGCTTCGCCTCCCCGCCCGAGAGGTCGACGTTGAGCGGTCGGTCGAGCAGGTCGGTCCGGAGCCCGACGGCCGCGGCCGCACTCTGCACCCGCCCGGGGAGGTCTGCGCGTGAGACACCCGCGTGCGAGAGGGCGGCCTCCGTCGTGACCCCTGGCACCTCGATGGGATGCTGGAGCCCGAGGAACAGGCCGGCGCGCGCCCGCTCCCATGGCTCGAGGGTGAGGAGGTCGACCCCGTCGAGCATTGCGCGTCCGGCCGTCACGACGGGTCCAGGACGGCCGGCGAGCACGTGCGCGAGCGTGGACTTCCCTGAGCCGTTCGGCCCCATGACCGCGTGCACCTCTCCGGGAGCGACGACGAGGTCGACCCCGGTCAGGATCTCGCGCTGTCCGACCGCCGCCCGAAGGCCCTGGATCTCGAGCATCCCGGCCATCAGATCGCCACCACGACATTCCCGTCGAGCACCTCGACGGCGAACGTCCGCACCGCGCGCGTCGCGGGCAGGGAGCGTGGCTCGCCGGTCGCGAGGTCGAACATCGCGCCGTGGCGCGCGCACTCGATCTCGCACGTGAGCGGGTCGACCTCCCCGTCGCTCAACGGGAAGGACTCGTGGCTGCACTCGTCTCGCAGGCAGTAGATGTCCGATCCGCACCGCACGACGACGACTGCGACGCCGTCGACCGAGGCTCGAACGGGCACCGACTCGTCGAGCGATGCCACCGGGCAGACGACGGCTTTGGTCATGATCGGATCTCCGCTGAGCCTGTTGCGGCCTCGAGCTCGCCGATCGCTTCGCGAAGGTAGGACCCAAGGACCGAGTCGGCGACGAGGTCCTCGACGTCGGCGAAGAACCCCTCGATGATGAGCTGGACGGCATCCTCGGGCGGGACTCCCCGTGACTCGAGGTACCAGCGCTGCTCTGGATCGACGGGACCGACGGTGGACGCGTGCGCGCAGCGCACGTCGTTCTCCTCGATGTCGAGGTTCGGGACCGCGTCGGCGCTCGCGAGATCCGAGAGGACGAGGCTGTTGTTCACCTGCCGGGCGTCCGCCCGCTTCGCTCCGTGCTTCATCCTGATCAGCCCGCTGTAGATGGACTGTGCGCTGCCCGAGACCGCCGCCTTCGAGTGCAGCCGCGAGGTCGTGCGCTTCCCGATGTGGTCCTGCATCGTCCGCAGGTCGTGCACCTCGTTGCCCGTCCCGACATGCGCGGTGTTGAGCGCACTCGACGCGCCGTCTCCGACGAGCTGCGCATCGGCGCGAACGCGGTCGTATCGGGCTCCGAGGCCGACGACGGTCTGGTGGAACTGCCCGTCCCGTCCGATCCTGGCTCTCGTTCGATTGACGAACCACGCGTCCTCGCCGAGCGTCTGGACCGATGCGAGCCGCAGGGTTGCTCCGTCGCCCACGTAGAACTCCGAGACGGAGGAGACGAGCGTTGCATCGACGCCCGTCGTGTGCTCGAGGATCGTCAGCGACGCGCCCTCGGCGACGTTCACGAGCGTCCGTGGGAAGGACGCCCCCGAAGGGCAGTCGACGAGGAGCACCACCGTGCCGTCGATCCGCGAGCCCTTTGCGACCTCGATCGTGAGCGGGCCGGGCGTGAGCGCGAGGTTGAGTGCCGCAAATGCGTCGTCGGGTCCGATGAGCTCCCCGAGCGGGCCTGCCTCGCCGACGCCCACCGTGATCGTCAGGCCGCCCACTGATTCGAGGACCGCCACGTCGACCACACGGCCGGCCCGGATCGTGACGATCGCCGCGGGATTCCGACCTCCGATGGCGGTCTCCTGGGCTCCGAGCCCGCCCGACTCCGCGAGATCGATGTCCTCGACCTTGAACCCGTCGAGCGGGGCGTACCGCCAGACCTCGTCCGCCGGGTCCGGGAGCCCTTCGGCGCGGAACACCTCGAGCGCCGCGGCGCGCTGCTGCGCGCGCCACGTCGGCTCGTCAGTCGCTGTCGTTGCGTCGGTCAGTCGGGTCACGAGTGTTTGCCGGGGCTCTCGGTTGGCGGGAAGGGCAGTGTACCGGCGGTCCGGACGATGCCAGCGGTGCCCCGTAGGCTTTCGGGCACCCGACGAAGGAGCCCAGTGACGACGAGACGACCGACCTCCGACGTGCTCACGTTGTCGCAACGCGACGGCGTCGCGACACTCCTGCTCGACCGCCCCGAGAAGCGCAACGCCATGGGCCCTGCGTTCTGGGATGACCTCCCACGCTTCATGGAAGCGATCGACCGGGACGACGAGATCCGGTGCGTCGTCCTCGCCGCGGCGGGGCCGCACTTCTCCGTCGGCCTCGACCTAACCGCGTTCGGGAACCCGTTCTCCGGAGGGGACGGGGCGCAGTCGGGCGGGGCCGTCGCAAATCGGCAGCTGTTCGACCGCCTGCGGGGCATGCAGGCATCGGTCTCCTCGGTCGCGAGCTGCCGCAAGCCCGTCATCGCGGCCATCCACGGCTACTGCATTGGCGGCGGCGTCGACCTGATCGCGGCGTGCGACATCCGACTCTCGAGCGACGACGCGATCTTCTCTGTCCGAGAGGCGAAGATCGCCATCGTCGCCGACATCGGAAGCCTCCAGCGCCTGCCGCGCATCATCGGCGCAGGGCATCTGGCTGAGCTCGCCTTCACCGGGAAGGACATCGACGCGCATCGAGCGCGGGCGATCGGACTCGTGAACGATGTGTGTGCGGGCGGCTCCGAAGCCGTGCTCCACGCTGCTTGGGCGCTCGCCTCGGAGATCGCGGCGAACGCCCCGCTCGCCGTCCAGGGGACGAAGGCCGTCATCGGGGCGAACGACGGGCGGACGGTTGCGGAGGGACTCGAGTTCGTAGCGTGGTGGAACAGCCTCTACGGTCGCAGCGACGACCTGCGCGAGGCGATGACCGCCTTCTTCGAGAAGCGACCTGCGACGTTCACCGGCACCTGATCACCGGGGCTTCGGCCAGCGCCTCCGCTGGCTCTTCTGCTTCTTCTTCGCCTCCCTGATGGCGTCAGGGGCGATGTCGTTGACGATCTTCTCGGCCTCGCCGAGGACCTCTTGCATGCGGTCGATCGGAACGTCGGGCTCCTCCTCGGCCTTTGGCTCCACGAGCGATCCGTGCACCCACCCGACATCAGCAAGCCTCGGCGCGTACTTCGGGCAGTCGTCGGGGCACTTCCACGGCGCCTCGGGCGCCAGGTCGAGCAGGCAGAAGCGAGCCACCTCGCCAGAGGTGTAGGTCCGGCTCTGGAAGTTCTTGCACTCCTCGCGCATTGCCATCGAATCTTCATGGTAGGCACATCGGCGCGCACTCCAGCCGCCACGTCCCCGGTCCTCCACGGATCCGTGCGCGCGGCCCGCAGGCCCCCTGTCACTTCGCTCTGTACGCTCGGCTGATGGATCACGCACCGCAGGTCTCGGAGGGGTCACTCATGGGGAGCCGCCTCGAGGAGGCCGTCGGCGTCGCGGTGCGGGCGTTCAGCGACGATCCGTTCTTCGGATTCCTGTTCCCCGAGGAGGCGCACCGGGAGCGTGCCATCGCGCGCCTCCACCGGGGCGTGCTCACCGACGTCGCGGCTCTCGGCACGACGCGCACCGCCATCCTTGACGGGCATGTCGTCGGCGTGGCCCTGTGGGTCCCTCCGGGCAGCTGGCCCTACCCGCCGCTGCACCAGGTCCGCCAGCTCCTTCGGGCGCTGCGCGCCTTCTACCCGAGCTTCGCGACGCTGCCCAAGGCGGGGCGGACCTTCCGGTCGGCGGAGATGGAGCACCCGAAGGCGCCGCACTGGTACCTCCAGCTGCTGATGGTCGATCCTGCCGTGCAACGCCAGGGCATCGGGGGGACCCTGCAGGCGCCGACCCTCGAGCAGTGCGACGCGGAGGCGGTCCCGAGCTGGCTCGAGACCCAGAAGGAGGAGAACCTCGCCTACTACCGCCGGTTCGGCTTCGAGGTCGTCAAGGAGCACAACCCGACGCCCGGCGTTCCCTCGCTCTGGTCGATGCGTCGTGAGCCGCGCACCTGATCAGCCGACGGAGCCCTCCATCTGCAACTCGATGAGGCGGCTCCACTCCACCGCGTACTCCATCGGCAACGTCCTCGTCACGGGCTCGATAAAGCCGTTGACGATCAGGCCCATCGCCTGCGCCTCGGTGAGCCCGCGGCTCATCAGGTAGAAGAGCTGGTCGTCGCCGATCTTGGAGACGGTGGCCTCATGGCCGATGCTGGCGTCGCGCTCGGCGACCTCCATGTAGGGCTTCGTCTCCGACGTCGACTGCTCGTCGAGGATCAGCGCGTCGCACCGCACGAAGGACTTCGCGCCCCGTGCGCCCTCCTCGACCTTGACGAGGCCGCGGTAGGTGGTGGCGCCCCCGTCCTTGGAGATCGACTTCGACACGATGGTCGAGGTGGTCTCGGGTGCAGCGTGCACCATCTTGGCGCCGGCGTCCTGGTGCTGACCCGGACCGGCGTAGGCGACGGACAGGACCTCGCCGGATGCCTTCGGCCCGACGAGGTACACACTGGGGTACTTCATCGTCAGCCGGGATCCGATGTTGCCGTCGATCCACTCCACGTGCGCCTCGGCCTCGGCGCGGGCACGCTTGGTCACGAGGTTGTAGACGTTGTTCGACCAGTTCTGGATCGTCGTGTAGGTGATCCGGCTCCCCGGCAGCGCCACGAGCTCGACAACCGCGGAGTGCAGCGAGTCTGTCGTGTACACGGGCGCGGAGCACCCTTCGACGTAGTGGACCTGCGAGCCCTCGTCGGCGATGATCAGCGTTCGCTCGAACTGGCCCATGTTCTCGGTGTTGATGCGGAAGTAGGCCTGCAGCGGCATCTCCACCTTGACGCCGGGCGGGACGTAGATGAACGAACCGCCGGACCAGACCGCGGAGTTGAGGGCTGCGAACTTGTTGTCGTTCGGCGGGATGATGGTGCCGAACCACTTCTTGACCATGTCGGGATACTCGCGCAGCGCCGTATCCATGTCGCAGAAGAGAACACCCTGGGCCTCGAGGTCTTCACGGTTGCGGTGGAAGACCACCTCGGACTCGTACTGGGCGGTGACCCCCGCGAGGTACTTGCGCTCCGCCTCGGGGATCCCCAGCTTCTCGTACGTGTTCTTGATCGCGTCGGGGAGGTCCTCCCAGTTCTGCACCTGGCCGTCCGTCGGCTTCACGTAGTAGTAGATGTCGTCGAAGTCGAGGTCGGGCATCCGCGACGCGAACCAGGCCGCCATCGGCTTGCGGTCGAAGCGCTTCAGGGCTGCCAGGCGGAAGTCCCGCATCCACGCGGGCTCGCCCTTCATCTCGGACATCTCCCGGACGATGTCCTCGCTCAGCCCCTTCTTGGGCTTGAACACGTAATCGGACTCGTTGTCGCTCCAGCCAAGCTGGTATCGGCTGAGATCTAGATCCTGGATGGCCATGGGTCCTCCGCCGATCGAATTTCTCCTACGTGCATAGTAACAACTCGAAACCGGGATGCGACAGGCTCCTCTGGCCCTGCAAGGCTCGGGCGGTGCCGATGCTCCCGCCGCCAAGCGCTCCGCGCCATCCCGTGGTCCTTGCCCACTTCGGTGACGAGCGGACCGATGACTACCACTGGCTTCGGGACCTGGATGACCCTGAGGTGCTCGCCTACCTCGAGGCCGAAAACGCATTTGCCGAGCGGGCCCTCGCACCGCTCCAGCCGCTCGAGGACGAGCTCTATGCCGAGATCGTCTCGAGGATCATGGAGACCGACACGTCAGCACCGGTCCGGTGGGGTCCGTGGTGGTACTACGACCGCACGGTGCAGGGGCAGGGCTACCCAATCCACTGCCGGCGTCCGGCGACCGGCCCGGTCCCGCCCGATCCCTCCGAGGGCCCCGGCGAGCAGGTCGTCCTGGACGCGAACCAGCTCGCCGACGGCCACGAGTTCTGCTCCGTGGGGATCCTCTCGATGGCGCCCGGCCACGCGGTCTTCGCGCTCGGTGTCGACTTCAAGGGCGACGAGCGGCACACGCTCACGTTCCGGACCCTGGATGGCACCCCGGCTCCAGAGGAGACACTGGGGGACGTTGGCTACGCCGTCGCATGGAGCCTCGACGCAAAGTCGCTCTTCTACGTCCGGGTCGACGACGCCTGGCGGCCCAATCAAGTCTGGCGCCACGACCTCGGCAGCGACCCCTCGGGCGACGTCCTCGTCCACGAAGAGGCTGACGAGAGCTTCGGCGTCGGCGTGTCGCGGTCTCGCGATGACGCCGTCATCCTCATCCACTCGAGCTCGTCGATGACCACCGAGGCGCTGTGGCTCGACGCGCGCGAGCCGTCGGCGCCGACGGTCCTGTGGCCCCGGCGGCACGGGATCGAGTACGCGGTCGAGCACCTCGTCGCCCCTGACGGCGGTGCCTGGTGGCTGCTCCTCACGAATGACGAGGCACGCGACTTCCGGCTCCTCGCCGCACCGTGTGACACGCCCTCGCTGCTGCGGGAGATCGTCGCGGAACGTCCCGGCACGAGGCTTGACGGTGTCGAGGCATTCGCCGGCCACTTGGTTCTCTCCGAGCGCCTCGAGGGGTGCGCATCAGTTCGCGTGATCCCGCTTCTCGATGGACCCGATCCTTTCGGCGGCGCGCCGCTGGACCGGGGCACGGTCGCCCTCGCCGGCAGGGGTCCCGCCACCACGGCCGTCGGGAGCACCCCCGAGTACAGCACCCCCACCGTCCGGATCGAGCACGCCTCGTTCGTCTCGCCACATTCGACGTACGACCTCGTGCTCGGATCCGGGGAGGAGACCTTGGTCAAGCGCCAGGAGGTCCGAGGCGGCTACGACGAGACCGCATACGTGACTGCAAGGCTCTGGGTGCCGGCCCGCGACGGGGTGCTCGTCCCTGTGTCGCTGGTGCACCGGCGCGACCTCCTCGACGAGCTGTCCGAGGGCGGAGCGGCACCGCGTGATCCGGCGCCGCTCCTGCTCTACGGGTACGGCTCCTACGAGGCGTCGATCGATCCCTACTTCTCCTCGATGCGTCTCTCGCTCCTTGACCGTGGCGTCATCTATGCGGTCGCCCACGTCCGAGGCGGTGGCGAGCTCGGGCGCGCCTGGTACGAGGCTGGCCGGCTGGAGCACAAGCAGACGAGCTTCCTCGACTTCATCGACGTCGCGAACCACCTCGTCGAACGCGGATTCACGGAACCGAGCCTGCTCGCGGCGATGGGCGGATCTGCCGGCGGCCTCCTGGTCGGAGCGTCGATCAACATGGCGCCTGACCTCTTCCACTGCGTGGTCGCGGAGGTCCCGTTCGTCGACGTCCTGAGCACCATCCTCGATCCCTCGCTCCCGCTGACCGTGGGCGAGTGGGAGGAGTGGGGCGACCCGCTGCACGATCCGGACGCCTACCGTCGGGTGAAATCGTGGTCGCCGTACGACAACGTCGCGGGAACCGAGCCCGACGGTTCCGAGCGGAGGTATCCCGAGCTGCTCGTCCTCGGCAGCCTCAACGACACGCGCGTGTCGTACTGGGAACCCGCCAAGTGGGTGGCCAGGATCCGGGCGTCCAACCCGGAGAACAGGGTCATCCTGAAGACGGATCTCGGGGCGGGGCACTCCGGACCGTCCGGACGCTACGACTCCTGGCGCGAACGCGCCATGATCTACTCATTCCTCGTGGACCGGCTGGGGGCATCCGCTCCGGCGGTTCCGGGCACTGTGAGCTGAAGGGGGCACCATGGACGAGTTCCGCACCGTGATCGAGCCATTCCGCATCCACGCGGTCGAACCGGTCACGCTCACGACGCGAGAGCAGCGGACCGCGTACCTGCGAGACGCCGGGTACAACCTGTTCAACCTGCGCGCCGAGGACGTGCTGATCGACCTCCTCACGGACTCGGGCACCGGTGCGATGAGCCGTGACCAGTGGTCGGCCATCCAGCACGGTGACGAGTCGTACGCAGGCTCCCCGTCGTGGTTCATCTTCGAGGCCGCAGTGAAGGACCTGTTCGGATTCGACCACATCATCCCCACCCACCAGGGCCGAGCAGCCGAGAAGATCCTCTTCTCCGTGGTCGGCGGCCCCGGCAAGGTCGTCCCCAACAACACCCACTTCGACACAACCCGCGCGAACGTCGAGGCCAGCGGGGCCGAGGCCGTCGACCTCGTGATCGCCGAGGGCCGAGACCCGAGGAACCGCCACCCCTTCAAGGGGAACGTCGACCTCGTCGAGCTCGAGCGCCTGCTCTCCTCGAACGGCGCGGCTGTGCCCCTCGTGATGGTCACGGTGACGAACAACTCGGGTGGCGGGCAGCCCGTGAGCCTCGAGAACCTCCGCGCAGTTCGGGCGCTGTGCGATCGGTACGACAAGCCGCTCTTCCTCGACGCTTGCCGTTTCGCGGAGAACGCCTGGTTCATCCGGGAGCGCGAGGATGGCCAGTCGGACCGCGACGTGGTCGACATCGTTCGCGAGATGGCCTCGCTCGCCGACGGCATGACGATGAGCGCGAAGAAGGACCCGCTGTGCAACATCGGCGGCTGGCTGGCGTGCAACGACGACGACCTCGCCCAGGCGTTCCGCAACCTGCTGATCCTGACCGAGGGCTTTCCCACGTACGGCGGACTCGCGGGCCGTGATCTCGAGGCGATCGCCCAGGGCCTGCGGGAGGCCGTCTCGCACGACTACCTGCGCTACCGCACCCGCTCCACGGCGTACCTCGGCGAGGCGCTCGAGCAGCTCGGCATCCCCGTCGTTGTCCCGATCGGCGGCCACGCCGTCTACATCGACGCCCGAAGCCTCCTCCCCCACGTCGACCCGCTCGCCTACCCGGGGCAGGCCGTGGCGGTCGCGCTCTTCGAGATCGGCGGCATCCGCAGCTGCGAGATCGGCACCGTGATGTTCGGGCGCCAGCCAGACGGGAGCGAGCGGGAGGCGGCGATGGACCTGGTGCGCCTCGCGATTCCGCGCCGGACGTACACCCAGAGCCACATCGACTACGTGATCGAGGTCTGCGAGCGCCTGGTGAAGGAGACCGCGGCCCTGCGCGGATACCGGATCGTCTCTGAACCGCCGCAGCTCCGCCACTTCACGGCCCGCTTCGAGCCGCTCGGCTGAGTCGGCTCAGCCCGCCCCCGAGAACTGGAGGCCGAGCGGAGCGGGCAGTGGGCTCGGGAACGTCACGTTCACGCCGTTGACCTTGACCGATGCGTTCGACGGCGCCCCGAGGGTGACGCGCGCGGCGCTGCCCAGCGTGAACGTGACCGATGCACCGGCGGCGACGGTGCGCGCGTCGAGCAGCGCTCCGCCCGGCGGAGATGACACGGTGACCCACACCGCGCCGGCTGTTCCATCGACCGTCACTCGGTAGGTGCCGGCGGGAAGCGGGTACGTGGCCACGCCACCCGAGACCGCTTGCGGTACGTAGGCCGACGGGATGGTTGTCGCAGTCGGCTGCAGGGTTGTCGTGGTCGTGGTCGTGGTTGAGACCGTGGTCGTCGTGTCTCCCCGTCCATGCTGGATCAGGTAGCCCGCCACGGCGAACGCGACGAGCACGATCAGCACCACGATGACGATGATGACGCCGCTGGTATCCAACCGGGCGCGCGGCTGCATGCGCTCGAGTGCCCAGTCCTGACCGTGTCGTGCGCGTGCCTCGTCCTTGCGCACGGGCGCATCGAGATCGTCGAAGTGGACCGCGTCTGGGTCGAGTCGGGGCCTGTCGGGCTCGGGCCGGGATGCGGAGACCTCGTCGTGGACGAGTCGCACGGAGCCCCCTCGGTCCTGCGGCGCCACATGCAGCGTCTCGAGCCGGTCGTGGTAGTGGTGAATCGATCTGATCTCGTCGCGCCGGCGCTTGCCGGCGATTCTCGCGATGCCGATGCCGATCGCCACCACGGCGAGGGCGACGATGACGGCGAGCAGCACACTCCCATTCAAACCGACCGAAGGGCCGGCTGCTAGGTGCGAAGGCCGAAGTGCGGGCGGACGGCGTCGGCGAGCGCGTCACGCTGGGGATTGGACTGATCACGAGGCGAGAGGACCGGATCGGCGATCCCCCAGTCCGCCGCCACCGTCGGATCGTCCCACGCGAGCCCGAGCTCGTCGGCGGGGTTGTAGTAGCCGTCGACGAGGTACCAGAGCAGGACGTCCGTCAGCGACGCGAACCCGTGGGCCACGCCAGGCGGGATGAACAGGCCGCGCTCGTTGTCGCCGTCGAGGTCCACGACGAAGGTTGCGCCATCCGTGGGCGATCCGACGCGGAGGTCGTGAAGGACGACCCTGGCTGTGCCGCGCAGGACGTACCAGTAGTCCGCCTGGTGGAGGTGGTAGTGGAGCCCGACGATCGCCCCCGCGGCCTTCTCCGATCGATTTCCCTGGATCATCTCTCGGCCCCTCGGGAGCCACTCGCGACGGTACGTCTCGACAAAGCGTCCCCGGTGGTCACCGTGGGCGGCGGGCTCGAGTAGCAGGACGTCGGCGATCGGGACTGGGTGCGCTGTGGGAGCCATTGGCAGAGCGTATCGAGCGCCGGGGACTAGCCCGAGAGGGATGTGTACCCGCCGCGATGGAAGACCAGCGGCCCTCCCTCGGACAATCCGAGCGCGGTCACCACGGCGACCACGACGACGTGGTCCCCCCCGGGGTGCACCGCGTCGATCGTCGCCTCGAACCATGCGATGGCCTCCGAGAGGATCGGGGATCCGTTCTCGCCCCTCGCCCACTGCACATCGGCGAACTTGTCGCCCCCCGAGGTTGCGAAGGCCCGGGCGACGCCTTCTGCGTCGGCAGACAGGACATTCACGCAGCACCTCGCGGACTGCTCGATCCTCGGCCATGACGTCGACGTCCGGGCCACCGCGAACATGACCATCGGCGGGTCCAGCGACAACGCGTGGAACGACTGGCAGGTGAACCCAGCGGGACCGCTCTGATCGAATCCCGTCACGACCGTCACTCCCGACGGGAACTGCCCGGACACCTGACGGAACCGCTCGGCCGTGAGCGGACTCACCGCGGCGAACCCTCCCCTGCCGGACCCTTCAACGCCACGTGCACGCGGGCACCCTACCGGTGGTGTCCGCAGCTGTCTTCGACAAGGCGGAAGCGAGGCCGCGCAGGTACCGTTGGTCATGGCCCATGCGACGATCCGAGCACGCGGGATCGACTTCGCGTACCTGCAGAGCGGACCCCACGACGGGCCCCTCGCGCTGGTCCTCCACGGGTTCCCGGACTCCCCGGTCGGACTCGGGGGCATCGTCGATGCGCTCGGAGCGACGGGCTATCACGCCGTCGCACCGTGGCTCAGGGGCTTCGCTCCCACGTCGCTCGCCCCGGACGGCGACTACCACGTCGGCTCGCTCGCCGCGGATGCCAACGCGCTGCACGAGGCGCTCGGAGGCGACGGCCGCGCAGTGATCATCGGCCACGACTGGGGCGCGTCGGCCGTCTACCCGGCGATCACGGCGGATCCCGAGCGGTGGCGGCGCGGCGTCGCCCTCGCCGTGCCGCCGTTTGCGGCATTGGCCGCTGCCCTCGGCCGCTTCACCCAGTTGCGGCGGAGTTGGTACATGTTCTTCTTCCAGATGCCCCTCGCCGAGGGCGCCGTTTCCGCCGATGACATGAGCTTCGTGGATCGGCTGTGGGAGGAGTGGTCCCCCGGTCTCTCAAAGGACGTGTCCCGCCATGCCATCGCGGCTGCCAAAATGGCGCTCCGCCGGCCGGAGAACCTCACCGCGGCCCTGGGCTACTACCGAGCGGCCTTCGCAGGGGTTCCCGAGGACCCGGCCGCGGCACGTGCCCAGGACGTCCTCTTCGCCATGCCGCCGGTGCCGATCTGCTACCTGCACGGCGTGGATGACGGCTGCATCGGCGTCGCGGACATCGGTGATCCGACACTCCTGCTCGCGCCGGGCTCGATGTTCGTGCAGATCCCCGACGCGGGCCACTTCCTCCACCTGGAGCGGCCCGACGCGGTGCACGACGCACTGTTGGCGTTCCTCGACGGCTGAGTCAGGTCCTCTCGGACGCCACGGTGCGCGGCGCGCTGAAAGCACCGCGTCCGAACTCGAGCAGGCCCTCGTCCGCCATCTCGTTCGCGACCCTGAGCGCCCGGTCCGGGTCGTCGGGCCACCCCGAGAGCCCCGCGAGCTGCGCTGTCCGGACGGGTCCGTCGAGCGCGGCTGCGAGGATCCTCCCTCGACCCTGCCTGTCCGACCCGACGAAGGCGCTCTGGCGACCGGCGCCTCGAGGACCCGCTCCTGGGTCCGCCTCGATTCCCGATCGTCGCCACGCGCACGCAGGTCGCAGGGGGCATCCCGAGCAGTTCGGCACGGCAGAGCAATGCATCGCACCGAGGTCCAGCAGTGCCTGGTTGTGGCGCCATCCCGTGCCCGGCGAGACGATGTCGTCCGCGAGGTGCTGCGCCTCGGCGACGCTGAGCGAACGGTTCGCAGCGGCGCGCGAGAGGATTCGCCGGACGTTGGTGTCGACAACGGCGACATCGCGCTCGAACGCGAAGGCGAGGACCGCGCGCGCGGTGTAGGCGCCGACCCCCGGGAGCGCGAGCAGCGAATCGAGGTCCTCGGGGACGCTGCCTCGGTGTCGATCGACGATCTGGCCGGCAGCTCGATGGAGGTATCCGGCGCGGCGGTAGTACCCAAGGCCGCGCCAGACGTCGAGCACGTCGCGCAGCGGCGCCCTCGCGCACGAGGCGGGTGACTCGAATCGGTCGCAGAACCTGCCGTAGACGTCCGCGGCGCGTCCGACCTGAGTCTGCTGGCAGCAGAACTCCGCGACGAGGATCCGCCACGGATCCCGCGTGTGCCGCCACGGGAGGTCGCGCACGACGCGCAAGCCCTCGACCCGGCGTCGCAGCGCCGGCGTCGCTGAGGACTCCGACGCGCTACCCCCAGACGTCGTCGCCATATGGTCGTCGGCGCGGTGGAGCAGCGTCGCGCTTCCACACCATCACCTTGCGGCGGAAGTAGCAGACCTCCTCGCCATCCTGGTTGAACCCCTTTGTCTCGACCGTCACGATCCCTCGGTCCGGCTTCGACGAGCTCTCGACGCGATCGAGCACCCGGGTCTCCGCGTAGATCGTGTCGCCATGGAAGGTCGGGAACTTGTGGCGCAGCGTCTCAACCTCGAGGTTCGCGATCGCAGCACCGGACACATCCGGAACGCTCATGCCGAGCACGAGCGAGTAGACGAAGTTGCCGACGACGACATTGCGGCCATGCACGGTCTCGTGTTCCGCGAACCATGCGTTCGTGTGGAGCGGATGGTGGTTCATCGTCAGCATGCAGAACAGGTGGTCGTCCGCCTCGGTGATCGTCTTGCCCGGCCAGTGGCGATAGACGTCACCCGGCTCGAACTCCTCGAAGCAGCGCCCGAACGGTCGATCGAAGGTGGTCACCGCACCATTCTTGCCGCTCGAGGGATGGACCACATGCTGCAGCGCTGATGCGAAGCGAGCCAACCGGATGTCAGGACTCGGTCGCCGGCTCCTCGGCCGGCCGGGTCGCGAACGACACGGAGCCTCCCGGAAGGTTCTCGCCGTCGACGACGAAGCGCCACTTGTACCGGTTGGATGGTGCGAGCGGCAGCGGACCGAAGTTCACGGCCATCGGGAGATCGACGGGCGAACCCTCGCGCACCCCCTCGGGCTGGGGAACGGCAAAGTCGCCGCGCACCTCGACGGGTTGGGGTCCTTCGTTCGTTTCGATCTGCACCGCTTGCCCGTCGGCGTCCTCCAAGAACAGTTCCCAGTGGTGCGATCGGTTGAGCTCGTGCCAGTCGACCTCCACCTTGACGGCGACCGCGGACGGCACCGGCATCGGGCCGGTCAGTGACCAGCCGCCGCCGAGTATGTAGAGCTTTCCGTCAGCGACCTGCGCGGCATCACAAAGGAGCATCGTCACGTTCATGCTTCGAGCCTATGCGTCGGGATCGGCCATCCCCGGGTCGAGCCTCGACGCACAGCCAGGCGAGCACTCTGTCACGTACTCATCCTCCGACGTCCCGACAGCCTGCACGCCCCTTCGGCTACCTGCCGGCCAGGTTCACTAGGTTGGCGCAATGACCGACTTGACCACCGACCTCGGAGCCGCGGCTGCGGCGATCGACACGGCACAGGCCGTCGTCGAACGAGCGGCCCTGCACCTGCGCGACGTTGGGGGTGTCGACGCGAACCAGACCCTTGCCTATGAGCTCGCTCACGCGGCCTCCGCGGTTGCGACAGCTCGTGCGGCCGTCGGCTACGGCCACAAGGGTGATCTCGAGGCACGGATCGCCTGCGCATTCGTGGCTGACGTGCTCGCGGACCTCGGGGCGAAGACCATCGGGCGTGAGGCGATGTGGAACGTCCGACCCGACTGGCTCGATCCCGCGCGGCCGTTCGTCGCCGCGTTCCGCGACCCCGCCTTCCTCGGCTCCCTCGCGGAGACCCCCGGACCATCGCACCTGGACGAGGACTTCACGCTCGTCGCCGACACATTCCACCGCTTCGCCACCGAGCAGGTCCGACCCCGCGCCGAGCATGTCCACCGGACGAACGCCGACATCCCCGATGCGCTGATCACCGGGCTCGCGGAGCTCGGCGGCTTCGGATTGAGTGTGCCCGAGGAGTACGGGGGTTTCGCCTCTGGCGGCGGGGACGACTACCTGGGCATGGTGGTCGCGACGGAGGAGCTGACATGGGGATCGCTCGGAATCGGCGGGTCGCTCATCACCCGTCCGGAGATCCTGACACGCGCGATCGTGAACGGGGGGACCGAAGAGCAGCGGGCCAGGTGGCTGCCGCGCCTTGCCACGGGCGAGGAGCTCGCTGCCGTCGCCGTCACAGAGCCCGACTTCGGGAGCGACGTCGCCGGCATCACGACTACGGCGACGCGCGTCGACGGCGGATGGATCGTGAACGGCACGAAGACCTGGTGCACGTTCGCCGCACGGGCGACTGTCCTGATGCTGCTTGCGCGCACCGACCCGGACCGATCGAAGGGCCACCGCGGGCTCTCGATCCTCCTCGTGGAGAAGCCCGTCGGCGACGGGCACGGGTTCCGCTTCGATCAGGCCCCGCGCGCGGGCGGGATGGGCCCGGGCCGCCTTGAGGGCCGACCGATCGACACCATCGGGTACCGGGGCATGCACTCGTACGAGCTGAGCATCGAGAACTGGTTCGTCCCAGCCGACTGCCTGGTCGGCGAGGATGCCGGGCTCGGCAAGGGCTTCTACCTCCAGATGGCCGGGTTCGAGAACGGCAGGATCCAGACGGCGGCGCGAGCGATCGGCATCATGCAGGCCGCCTACGACGCGGCGCTGGACTACGCGCGCGGCCGCAGGGTCTTTGGCGAGGAGATCATCGGATACGAGTTGACGCGGGTGAAGCTCGGCCGCATGGTCGCAGTCATCCAGAGCGCGCGCCAGTTCGCCTACGAGGTCGCGCGTCTCATGGCGCGCGGGGAGGGGTCGCTCGAGGCATCGATGGCGAAGGCATACGTCTGCCGGGCGGCCGAGTGGGTGACGCGCGAGGCGATGCAGATCCACGGAGGCATGGGCTACGCCGAGGAGTACCCGGTCAGCCGGTACTTCGTCGACGCCCGCGTCCTGTCAATCTTCGAGGGCGCCGACGAGACGCTCTGCCTGAAGGTCGTCGCGAGGAGGCTCGTCGAGCAGGCGGGCGACTAGGCCGAGCGGCGGAGCCCCGCGCGCTCGCCGCGCGTCACGAACTTCGTCGCCATCTTCCGACTGGCCTCGTCGATCATCTCGTCGCCGAACATGACCGCGCCCTTGCGGTCCTGTTCGGTCGCCGTCTGATACGCGTCGAGGATCGCCCAGGCCCTGTCGAACTGCTCCTGCGTGGGCGAGTACAGCTCGTTGAGCACCGCCGCCTGGTCGGGCGTGAGCGCCCACTTGCCGTCATACCCGAGGACCCGGGTCCTCTGAGCAAACTCGCGCAGCGCTTCAAGTTCGCGGACCTTGAGGAACGGACCGTCGATCACCTGGAGGCCGTTTGCGCGGCCCGCCATCAGGATCTTGCTGAAGACGTAGTTGAAGTGGTCCCCGGGGTACTCGGGAATCGCCACGCCCCCGGTGAGCACCGGCATCTCCATCGACGCCGCGAAGTCCGCTGGTCCGAAGATGATGGTCTCGAGCCGGGGCGAGGCAGCGCAGATTTCCTCGACGTTGATGAGGCCGCGCGTCGTCTCGATCTGCGCCTCGATGCCGATGTGCCCGACCGGCAGGCCCGAGTTCTTCTCCACCTGGGTGAGGAGCAGGTCCATCGCCACGACCTCGGCGGCTGACTGCACCTTCGGGAGCATGATCTCGTCGAGACGGGGGCCGGCCTGGCCGACCACCTCGATGACGTCGCCGTAGGTCCACTCGGTGTCCCATGCGTTGATGCGCACGCAGAGCACTCGATCGTCCCACGGCAACTCGCGGATCGCCCTTACCACCGTTGCGCGCGCAGCGACCTTCTCCAGCGCCGCGACCGAGTCCTCGAGGTCGAGGAAGCTCATGTCGGCCTCGACGGTGGGGGCCTTGGCGAGGAACTTCTCAGACGATCCGGGGGTCGACAGGCAGGACCGGCGCGGCAGGTTTCGTGAGCGCTCTGACATGGCCGAATCGTACCAGCGGGCTTGCGCGTCCTACTTCCCTGCGACGTGCTCCTCGAGGAACGACACGGACCGTTGGAACATGACGAGCGCCGCAGACGCGTCGTACACCTCGGGGCGATCCTCGTTGCCGAACGCGTGCTGTGCGTCGGGATAGACGAACAGCTCCACCTGCTTGTGCAGGTCGCCGAGTGTCTTGGCGAGCGCCTCGGCCGCCTCCGGCGGGAACGACGAGTCGAGCCCGGCGCAGTGGATCTGCGTCGCCGCCGTCATGTCGGTGTAGTCGGGATGCGCCTCGGACCAGGGGTGCACCCCGTAGCAGGGGATCACCGCCGCGACCGCGTCAGGACGCTGGGCCGCGAGGACGAGGGCGAGGCCTCCGCCCATGCAGAAGCCCACGACGCCCACCTTGTCGACGCCGGTCCTCGCGCGCAGCTCGTCCACGGCACCAGAGAGCTCACCCGCCGCGGTCGAGAGCTGGAGGGCCATCATCTCCTTCGCCGCTTCATCCGGCTCGTCGAGCGGCACCTGCCTCCCGTCGTAGAGGTCAGGTGCGAGCGCCGTGAACCCGGCTGCCGCGAACCTGTCACACATCGCCTCGATCTGGGGGACGAGGCCCCACCACTCCTGGATCACCACCACGCCGGGAGCGCCCGTCGGACCCTGCGCCACATAACCCGCCGCCGTGCCGCCCGCAGGCTTCTGGAATTCGATTCTTGTCCCCATAGGGCAAAACTATCGCCTGTGTAGAAGCCGAGAGATATGTCCCCTGATCAGGCATCACACCGGGGTAAATGCGATTCTTACTCGCATTGCGTTGCCCTCGGGGTGTCCCATCGGTAAGACTGGACGAGTTGTGACCGACGTCGAGCGCTTGAAGCGCCCATCGACGCCGCGACCGATCGGGAGCGTTCAGCGACTCCGGTGGGTGGTGGCACCCGCGCTGGCCCTTGCCGCAGTGTGTTCATACGCTGTGCTGGGTTCGGCCAGCCTCGCGTCGGCTGGCAACCTCGCCTCGGACAAGGCCCAGGCAGCATCCCTCTACGCGCAGCTCCAGACCAAGGGTGGTCAGATCTCCGCTCTCGGCCAGCAGTGGGATGCAGACCAGCAGCGGGTCAACCAGCTCGCGACGCAGGTCACCCAGACCCGTGAGGCCATCGCGCAGGATCGCTCCAAGGTCTCCTCGGACCGTTCCGTGCTGCAGGCCGAGGCAATCAACGCGTACGTCAACAGCTCGGCCGTCGCATCGACCAACCCCCTGTTCGCGACCAATGCCAACCAGCTCGGCGCCACCAGCGTCTACAACCAGGTCGCCGAGGGCAACCTCTCGGGGTCGGTCGCCTCGCTCACCAACGCCCAGCAGACGCTCGCCGCCGATCAGAACCAGCTGCGCCAGGCGCTGACCTCGGAGCAGCAGACGACAGCTGCCGCGCAGGCCGCGTACAACGAGGCGGTCTCCGAGCAGCACCAGCTCAACACGGAGCTGGCCCAGGCGAACGCCCAGGTGCACACCGACCTCGCCCAGGTCCAGGCAGCGGCCACGGTGGCGGCCACCGCGACGTTCACCCAGACCCTTCGCAACCCGCCGGTCAACCAGTCCTTCCCCGCGCCCCCTCCCGACTCGAGGGCGAGCATCGCCGTCGACTTTGCGCTCGGGATGCTCGGTGTCCCGTACGTCTGGGGCGGGGCGTCGCGTTCCGGAGTCGACTGCTCCGGCCTCGTCATGCTGGCGTGGGGTGCCGCGGGCGTGAGCCTCCCGCACTATTCGGGCGCTCAGATGGCGGACTCCACTCCCGTCCCCGTGGCCGACCTGCAGCCGGGCGACCTCCTCTTCTACGGTCCCGGCGGCGACGAGCACGTCGCGATGTACATCGGCAACGGCGAGATGATCGAGGCGCCGTACACCGGCGAGCACGTGTGGATCACTCCGGTGCGACTCGGCGCGGGATTCGCCGGGGCCGGCCGACCCTGATCCCGGGCCATGCGCCCGATTCCGACATCCTTCAACATCGGTCCGCTCACGCTTCACACGTACGGGATCGGCCTCGCCCTGTCCTTCTACGTCGCCTGGCTGTATCTCGTCAGGAGGACGCGCGAGCACGGGTACCCCACTGACTGGCTGGTCGGACTCGGCGTCATCGTCGCGATCAGCGCGGTCGTCGGCGCGCGGCTACTCCACATCCTCACCAATCTCTCCGCCTACCGGGCGGATCCCCTGCAGGTCTTCGCGATCTGGCACGGTGGGCTCAGCTCCTTCGGCGGACTGCTCCTCGCGGTGCCGGCCGCACTGTGGTGGGCGCACCGCAAATGCCCGGAGGTGGGCGTTCTCGAGGGCCTCGACATCGCGATGCCGGCGCTGGCAGCGGGATGGTGCCTGGGCCGGTTGCTCGGTCCGCAGCTCATGGTGGCGGGCGGCGGTCACGCAACCACGCAGTGGTTCGGGATGTACTACGCGGGTCAGGTTGGCCGCCGCATCCCCGTCCCCATCATCCAGTCGATCGAAGACGGCCTGCTGTTGCTGGTCCTCGTGCTGCTCGATCGTCGGCTCCAGCGCGTGGCCGCCGAGCGTCCCGGAGTCACACCGCCGGTCGGAGCAATCACGGCGGTTGCCATGGTGGTCTGGGGAATCGACCGTGCCCTCGACGAGCGACTCTGGCTCGGCGAGGACGGACACTTCGGCTCGCTGCTCGTCCAGTACGCCGGGGTCGCCCTCGCCGTCGGCGGCATCTGGCTCGGCATCGTCGTGATCCGCAGATGGCGCGCGTTCCTCGCGAAGCCGGCGCCAGAAGGGATCCCAGGCTCCCCGCAACTCAACGACGCGTGAACCGGGCCGCAGATGATGCCGTGAGAGGATCGCGGCCGTGACTGCCGAGGCACCGTCCCAGATGGTCACCGCTCGCACGTCGGTCGATCGTCCCTCCCTCGGGTGGGTTCGGCGACACGAAAGGTGGCTCCTGGCTGCGATCGTCGCCGTCGGATCGATCGCGCGCATCGGTGGCCTGTCGTCAGGGACCTTGTACCGGGACGATGCGTGGGTCGCGCTGACTTCCCGCGTGCCGCTCGCGACCGCCGCTCGAATGGTCGTCACGACGCCCGGATTTGTGCTCGCCGAGCGCATCTTCATCGGCTGGTTCCCGCACACGCTGTGGATCGGCCAGCTGCCCACGCTCATCGCATCGATTGCCGGCATCGTGGCGGTCGAGCGGCTTGCCCGATGGTGGGGGCTCTCCGCCCCCGCCGGTCTCGTCGCCGCCGGGATCGTGGCCGCGTCGTTCAGCGACATCCAGTACGCGACCAGGATCAAGCCGTACGCGTTCGACCTGCTTGGGGCCTGCCTGATCCTCTGGCTCGCCGAGAAGGTCAGGCGGGACGGCCCGCGCGTGGCGCCCTGGCTCGCGGCGTCATCGATAGCCGTCTGCTGCTTCTCGATGACCCCGATCCCACTGGTCGTCGCCGTCTGGGTGGTGCTCGCAGCCGACGCCATGGTCCACAGGCGTCTGACGGTCAGGCTGGCCGTGTCGGGGATCGTCACTGCTCTAGGACTCCTCTCGCTGTGGCTCGCCGTGAGGGGGGACATCTCTCCCAGACTGCGCCACAGCTGGGTCGGGAACTACCTGGCCGTGACATCCCCAAGCGGGTTCGTCCACACGGTCCGCTCAATCACCAACGGGTTCATCCATGGCATCGGCACCACGACGCCGGCGCTCGGTGTCCCGGGCCTGGGATCGCTGGACCGAGTCGGGCTCGTCCTCCTTGCGATCATCGGACTCGCGTCCTGGCGACGCCAGCTGCTCGGCATCTGCGCAATCGCCTCGGCGGCGCTCTTCTCGATCCCGTCGCTGGTGCCGCTGGGCACGGGAAGAACGGACGCCTACCTGTATCCGGCGCTCGCAATGCTCGTGGCGGAGGGTTCGACGATCACGTGGCACCTGCTGCGCCGAACGGGTCGGCTTCTCCCCACCGTCGCTCTCGCGATGTCGCTCGCCTTCGCGGGCCTCGTCGCCGCTGATCGCGTCATCCATCGACCCGCCTATCCCGGTGGGAACCTCGACCGGGTGGCATTCGTCGTGAACACGGCAGCGGAGCGCGGCGCGACGATCATCATCGGCGGGACCGCACGCTGGCCGTGGGGCTACTACGAGCTTCGCCACGTCACGATCGACTTCTCGGATCTGTACAACAACGGCTACACCGTGCGCAGCGACCGGGCGAACGTCCTCATCATCCCGGGTACCCCGATCGAGGGCGGTTATGCCAGCTCGGTCGCGATCGCTGCCGGGATCGCCCGTCGCCGGTGTGCCGAGGTCGTGTACGTCGAAGCCGACGATTGGCCCACCATGCCAATGAGCCTGCTCCGGGCATTGGTGGCGGGAGGCAACACCCTGGCCCGCGGTCCGGTATCCGTCGCCGGCTACCGGTACTGGGTGCTGAAGCCCGCCCCAACCTGCGTCGCGCCTGGCGCGTCGACACCTTCGAATCCCTGAACCCGCTGACCGAGGCCAGCGCACCTGCGCATGCGCGCGTGCCCGATGGCTCGCTCTCGCGGGGCAGCCAGCAGCGCACGACTGGTACGGTGCAACGCGAGGTACGTCTGAAGGGATCTTGCAGACATGGTTGTCGTCATCGTCGTGGTCATCATCGTGGTGTTGCTTGCCTTGTTCCTCTGGGCAGCGTTCAACGGCCTCGTCAAGAAGCGAAACCGCACGCAGGAGGCCTGGTCGGAGATCGACGTCGAGCTGAAGCGCCGCCACGACCTGATCCCCAACCTCGTCGCCACGGTGCAGGGGTACGCCACGCACGAGCAGGGCACCTTCGAGGCGGTCACCCAGGCGCGTGCGAATGCGGTGACCGCAGGCGCCACGAACGACCCCGCGCAGATCGCTCCCGCCGAGAACGCCCTCTCTGGAACCCTGCGATCACTGTTCGCCGTCGCCGAGAACTACCCGCAGCTGCGCGCGGTCGAGAGCTTCATCCAGCTGCAGGAGACCCTGACCGCGACCGAGGACAAGATCGAGTACGCGCGGCGCTACTACAACACGAGCGCGCGTGACTACAACATCGCGCTGCAGACCTTTCCTCGGAACCTGATCGCCGGGCCGTTCCACTTCGTGGCAGTGGCCTTCTTCGCGGCAGACGACGCGGACCGTGCCGTCCCCGAGGTCTCGTTCCCCGGCTCCGGCGCCGCCGGTGCCCCCGGGGTCGCGCAGCAGGGACCTCCACCTGCGACCGGCAGCTCCGGACCACCGCTCGCAACCTGAACCGATCGGAACCCGCCCTGCGGTTCCCAATCAGGTCAGGGAACGATCGGCTCGCAATCAGACGGTCTGGCCCGAGACCATCTTCTCCAGGATCGCGATCCGCTCCTCGATCGGGGGATGCGTGTCATAGAGCCGGTGGAACCAGGTCTCGTGGTGCTGCAGCGGGTCGTCGATGCACATCGACGCGGTCGCGTGGTTCATCTTCTTGAACGGCTTGTCGTTCTGCTGGAGCTTCTTGAGGGCGCTCAGGAGCCCTGCCGGGTTTCTCGTCAGCTCGACGCCGCTGACGTCGGCGAGGGACTCTCGGCGCCGTGACAGCGCGAGGCGGATCAGCGGTCCGAAGATGAAGCCGACGACGGCCAGGAGCGCCCCGGCGGCCACGATCACGATCACGAACTGGTTGCCCCTGTCACCGCCGCCTCGCCCCACGCTCGAGAACAGCGCGCTTCGCCAGAAGATGCTGGCGAGGAGCGCCGCCATCCCGATCATCGTGCCGACGATGAGCAGCAGGCGGATGTCGTGGTTCTTGATGTGGCTCATCTCATGGCTCGTGACGCCCTCGAGCTCCTCGCGATTCATGATCGAGAGCAGCCCCGTCGTGTAGGTGATCGCCGCCTTTTCCGGACTGATCCCGGTGGCGAACGCGTTGGGCGACGGATCGTCGATGACGTACACCTCGGGCTTCGGGATACCCTCGCCGATCGCCAGCGCATCGACCAGGTCGTGCAGCTGCTGATACCGCACGGGGTCCGCGGGCTCTGCCCCCGAGACACGGAGGACGAGCGCGGCGCCCGATGTCAGCGAGTACGCGATCCCGCACGCCGCGAGGATGGCGGCGATCACCATGCCGACGTAGATGGGACCAGCTCCGTAGTTGACGGGCTGCGTGGCGTAGCCGCCGTTCGTGGCGGCACGGTGGTAGACGGAGGTGAAGATCAGGCCGCACACCGCGCCGATCAGGATCCAGATCACGAAGAAGAGGATGATGAACAGGACGCTGCGCCGGTTGTTGCTCGCGATCTCCTTGTACACATCGGGGATCCTACGGCATCAGTGATGCCGGGAATCCCTTGCAGCAATTGGATATCCGTCCCCATCCGTGCATCGGTCGACCGGTCCTGCGGCGCTGCCAGTCCTCGGAGGGGACCGAGCACCATCACTGCGCGGGCACGTGGGCGGTGCTCCCGCCTCGGTGCTCCAGTGCGAGTGCTCCACGGACGAGCAGGGCGCCGAACGCGGCGCTGGTGACGAGTTGCGCGAGGAACAGCAGATGCAACACCCCGACGAGCGTGAGCGCAGCGATGACGAGGCCCGCGACCTGGACACCCAGCAGCACCCTGTCCACGAGCCGACCCGTGACCGCGAGTGCAATCCACGCGGACGCCGCGGTCTCGAAGCAGAGCATTGCGATCGCCACGCCGATGTGCAGATCCCGGAGCTCGACGTTCAGCTTGTAGCAGTACGTCGAGACCAGCACCGCGAGGAGGAGCCAGGCGAGTGCGAGGAGGATCCTGCGGAAGCGGCGTGCGGTGGTGTCGACCTCGTCGATGGCCAGCGCGGCGCGCGCGATGAGCAGGGCGGGCAGGAGGAATGCGAGGGAATAGGGCACGACGGTCCTCGCGTGGACGCCGAAGTTGCTCAGTCCTCCCTCATTGCGCTCGAAGAGGAATCTCGGTTCGAGGGCGATGCACACGGCCCAGAAAAAGAACAGGCAGCACTGGCTGTAGACGACGTCGCGGGTCGTCGATGCGTGCATCTCGCGACTATAAGTTCGGGGCGTCACCGAGTTCGTCGTCCCATGGAGCTCCACAGCGATCTAGGTCGGCAGCGTGTATCTGGCGAAGAAGTGCCACCCGACGAATCCCCAGAGCCCAATCAGCAGGATCCTGCCCATCGGCCGGCCCCATATCACGGCGCACACTGTCGAGATGCTCGTCCAGCGGCCGCCGGAGCGACGGCACATGACCTCCCATGCGATGCACATGACGATGACGAGGATCCATGTGACGGTCACCATCGCGTCACGAGTCCGCAGTGCGGCGCAGCGGCATCTTTCGTGCCAGCGGAGCCACGCAGACAGCGAGCCAGCCTGCAAACAGGATGAAGCGGACGAAATGCCAGGCGATGGCGTGGTCAACGACGGTGCTGATCGTCGGGACCTGCGCGGATTTGCCTCCCAGCGCAAGGCCCGCCGCCTCGATGCCGATCATCACAACGACAAGGAGGATCCACGGCCACGTCGATCGCAGGGTGACCGCCTGGTCCGCGAACTGCGACGCCCCGTGTCGGCGGGGCCCAGCGAAGGCGGTTCCGCGCATGGCGAGGACCGCGACGATCACGATCGGTATCCCGACGGCGACGTAGGCGACCCATGTGAAGGGGCGCGCACCAGACGCCCACCACGAGTACGCGATGAGCGCAGCGCCCGCAACGACGCGCCGCAGGTGCTCGCTCTTGCGTCGACGAGGGATGCAAACCGTGCTTCGGACGCTACCGGGCGGCACCAAGCCCGGCACAAGGGGACCCGTGTCGACCAGGCGCGCGAGCCGTCGCTCGACCTAGGGCGTCACAACGGCGAAGTCCGGGTCGGGACTCCCGACGAGTCCGACGAGTCGCTGGATCACCGTTGCGTCGCCGACGATGTCGACGCCCTCGACCGAGGCGGCCCCGAGAAGCGCGACAAGCTGTTTCTTGGTGAGGGTCACCGTGAGATCCGTCTGCCGCTCGCGCTCGGTCGGGAAGTGCACCAGGACGCCGTTGCTGAGCTCCATGTGGAACACCTCGCCCGAATCAGGGAATCTCCAGGTGATGGAGAACCGATCGTTCCACGCCCGCTCCCCCACGATCCGGATGGCCACCGAGTCGAACAGCTGCGTGATCGTCAGCGCGCGGGCGAGGCCGGCGGAGCTGACATCAGTGTGCTTCACGCCGTTGCGCAGCTCATCGGCGCCAGTCAGGAAGCAGTTCCTCCAGGTGGCATTCTCGGCCCCGAAGCCGATCGCCTCGAACGCCTCGATCTGCACGTCGCGCGCGCCCTGGTGATCGGGTGCGGCGAAGATCGCGTGGTTCGCGAGCTCCGCGGCGAACCGGACGTCGCCGCGGTCGAGGAACTCGCGAGCCTTGGCGACGGTCGCTTCGATGCCGCCGAGTGCCTCCACGTAGCGCGCCGCCCCGGCCTCCGGCGGGTGCTGCCAGAGATGGGCGGGGTTCCCGTCGTACCAGCCCAGGTACCGCTGGTAGATCGCCTTCACGTTGTGGTTCACGGACCCGTAGTACCCGCGGATGTGCCAGGCAGCGTCGAGCGCCGGCGGTAGCACCATCATCTCGGCGATCTCGGCCTGAACGTAGCCGAGGTTCATGAGTCGAAGCGTCTGATCATGCAGATACAGGTAGCAGTCGCGCTGCTCGGTCAGATACCTGACGATCGCCTCCTTGCCCCACGTCGGCCAGTGGTGCGACGCGAACGAGACGTCTGCCTGGTCGGCGAACAGTTCCATCGACTCGTTCAGGTACCTCGACCAGATCCTCGCGTCGCGAATCTGGGCTCCTCGGAGCGTCAGGATGTTGTGCAGGTTGTGCGTCGCATTCTCCGAGAGGCAGAGCGCGCGGAAGTCCGGGAAGAGAAAGTTCATTTCCGCCGGGCACTCGGTACCGGGGGTCATCTGGAAGACGATCCTGACACCGTCGAATACCTCGGTCTGCCCTGTGCGCGTGATGTCGAGGGTCGGGGCGAGGAGACCGACAGACCCTGTTGAGACGCCCGGTCCCAAACCCATGCCGAGCGTCCCCCGTGCGCCCCGCTGGAGCGCCGGCGCACCGTAGTAGTAGCCGCGGCGGATCATCGCGGTGCCCGCGTAGACGTTCTCCGAGACGGCATGCTCCAAGAAATGCTCCGGTGCCACGATCGGCACGGTCGTGTCCGCATCGACGACACCGAGGACGCCCCCGAAGTGGTCGATGTGCGCATGGGTGTAGATCACGGCGACGACCGGACGATCACCTCGGTGCTCTCGGTAGAAGGCGAGCGCGGCGGCCGCGACCTCGGCGGACACGAGGGGGTCGATGACGATGACCCCGGTATCGCCCTCGACGAGGGTCATGTTGGACAAGTCGAATCCCCGAACCTGGTAGATGCCCTTGGTCACCTCGTACAGGCCGTGCTTCGACGTGAGTCGCGCCTGGCGCCAGAGGCTCGGATCGACGGTGTCGGGGCAATCGTCGTCGAGGAATCCCCATGTCTCCATGTCCCAGACGACCCGTCCGGCCTCGTTCTTGATGGTCAAGGGATCCAGGGTTGCGATGAAGCCCCGGTCGGCATCGTCGAAGTCCCGTCGGTCGGTGAAGTCCAAGGCCATGAATTGTCTCCTGTGTACTGCGTCGGTCTCCCCGGATTCGCAACGTACTCCCGTGGAGACGACAGCGCGAAGTCGCCGGGAAGACTCCATCTTGGAGGGACCGCAACGCACTCGGACCGGCACAGCACTGATGCACCAGCACGCCATCTATGCGATGCTGGCGCCGCACATGAAGGCGCTCGCCTGTGGGCGCATTCGATCGAGGACGTAGGAGGCAGGAGCACCATGGCAATAGGTCCAGTCGAGTATCTCGTCGTCGGTTTCCCGGGGAACAACTTCTCCGGCGAGATCGTTCCAGCGCTCGCGCAGCTGGTGGAGTCAGGGACGGTCCGGGTCCTCGACCTGGTCTTCGTCGGCAAGGACGTAGACGGGACCGTCGTCTCGTTCGAATTCGACGAAGTTGACGAGACCGCCAGCTTCGAGGTCGTCGATGGAGACGTTGGCGGCCTCATCGGAGCCGACGACATCACGCACGCCGCTGCGGCGCTCGAGCCTGGCTCTTCGGCGGCGCTGATCATCTGGGAGGACCTCTGGGCGGCGCCGTTCGCGGAAGCCGTCCGCCGCGCAGATGGCATCGTGCTGGAAGGTGCAAGGATCGACCACGATCTGGTGGAGGCGGCGTTCGCCAGCCTTCCCGCAGGCCAATAGGAACTTCGAGGAAAGGAGCACTGACATGATGAGGAGACGACCAATTGCACGCATGGCGGTGACGACGGCCGTAGTGGCCGGGACAGCCAGTGCGATGAGCAACCGTGCCGCGAGCAAGCAGCAGGCGGCTGCGCAGCAGCAGGCGGCGCAGCAGGCAGCTGCGGCGCCCCAGGAGGCACCCGAAGAGGACGTCTACGAGCAGCTCACGAAGCTCGGCAAGCTCCACGAGCAGGGGATCCTGACGGACGAGGAGTTCGCCGAGCAGAAGTCGAAGCTCCTCGGCTGACGATCATCACTCTGCGACCGCACCGCCACGTGCGGCCCTGCGGTCGCAGAGTGATCCCGCTTCGAAGTTCACGTGATGGTGTTGCAACCCGCACGCGTTGCCTCGCAGAGGTGCGCAGGTGTCGCCTCGCTCGTGGCCACCTGCTCGTCGCATGCGACCACATTCGGCCACCGAGGATCGAGCGCGGGCATCCGAACGCCCTCATGGACCTGCTCGCTCGTTTCGCGAACCAGGTCCGCCGCTCGCTTTGCGCGGCTGCTCCTCCCTAGGAGTGCTGGAGGGGCAGGCGCCACTGGTGTGGCGCGATCAGCTCCCTGATCCGAGGTGGCCCCCAGGATCCGACCCGGTAGAGCTCCACTTCCGGTGGTGCCTCGAGCAGCGGCTCAGAGACCTCCCATAGGCGCTCGATGCCCTCGGCGTTGGTGAAGAGCGTCTTGTCCCCAGTCAGGGCATCGTGGATGAGGCGCTCGTAGGCCTCAAGGGCGCTCCCGGCCTGCTCGTTCTCCTGCAGCGAGAAGTTCAAGCTCCTCTTGTCGAGTTTCATGCCGGGCCCGGGGCGCTTGCCGTAGAAGGAGAGCGAGACCATCGAGTGGTCCGCCAGATCGAAGGTCAGGTGGTCCGGACCCTGGGCTCCGACGCCCGACCCGCGGGGAAACATGGACTTGGGGGGCTCCCTGAAGGCGATCGACACGTTGCGCGCGCTCTGCGCCATCCGCTTGCCCGTGCGCAGGTAGAACGGCACGCCGGCCCAGCGCCAATTGTCGATCTCGCAGCGAAGCGCGACGAACGTGTCTGTGTCCGAGTCCTCCGCGACCCCGTCGGTCGACCGGTACCCCTCGTACTGTCCCCTGACCACCATCGACGTGTCGATCGGGCGCAGGGAGCGGAACACCTTGTTCTTCTCCTCGTTGATCTCCCTCGGCTCGAGGTCCGTCGGTGGTTCCATCGCGACGAACGCCAGGACCTGGAAGAGGTGCGTCACGACCATGTCACGGAAGGCGCCGGTCTGTTCGTAGAAGGACGTCCTGGAGCTCACCGACAGGGTCTCGGGAACATCGATCTGAATGTGGTCGATGTGCTCGCGGTTCCAGATGGGCTCGAAGAGCCCGTTCGCGAATCGGAAGGCCAGGATGTTTTGCGCAGCCTCCTTGCCGAGGAAGTGGTCGATCCGGAAGACCTGGCTGTCGTCGAAGTGGTCCTGGACAACGGCGTTCAATCGACGCGCAGACTCAAGGTCCGTTCCGAACGGCTTCTCCATGATGACCCTGGATCGATCCGTCAGTCCCGCAGCCCCGATCATCCGTATGACCATCTCCGCGGCCCCTGGCGGCACGCTCAGGTAGTGCAGCCGGTTGGCGTGCCCACCGAGCGCCTCCTCCGCCTGGCGCACGGCGTGTGCGAGTCCGTCGGGACCATGACTCTCGGGGACGTAGCTGAGCCGCTGGACGAAGAAGTACCAGTCCTCGTCGGTGATCGGGCCGCGCGCGAACTCGTCGCAGGCAAAGCGCGCGAACTCGTGGTACTTGCCGGTGTCCAGTTCCTCGAGCGAGGTCCCCACGATCCGGCACTCGGGGAGGAGGCCGGCGCGCGACAGGTGGAAGAGCCCGGGCAGCAGCTTTCGACGGGTCAGGTCACCGGTCGCGCCGAACAGCACGATGACATACGGCTGTGTGGACCCGCGCTCGGCATGGTCCGCGAGGTGGTCCAGGTCGTAGTCGGTCTCGAGATCCATGGATGCCCCTCTGGTGAATTCGCGGCCATCCTACGGGCGTGCGTCCCGCGGAGAACGACTTGTGTTTCACGAATGAGAACCGCCCGAAGGTGTCACACGGCGTTCACCGGGCAACCGGCAGCCTGTCGCTTCGCGTTCATCACGTGGTTTCGCGACCCGGGCGCCGCGTGCCGTCGCATGGTGGAATGAGCGTGTGGACACCTCCGGATTCCTCCTCGAGCTCTACGCGAGGATCCCCGCGCTGGCGCGTGGCACCGTCGAGGGGCTGACCGGGATCCAGCTGACCCAGCAGATCGCGCCGGACGCCAACACGATC